>OLHA01000481.1_pt1 | contig 23436 bp, 21 predicted proteins | sample 1605961 | NCBI WGS metagenome assembly OLHA01 (sample SAMN03283288) | human gut metagenome | biome: human-associated habitat; material: feces | host: Homo sapiens | place: Peru | collected 2012
TCCTGCGCCTGAGCGTTCCCAAGAACGTGAAGAAGCAGCTGCCTGAGAAGAAGATCATCGCGATCGAGTGATCCTGCCCGATCGAGGCGCGTCGGAATTGAATGACCGAAATTGCCGCGAACAAGCGTGATAAATGCCTGTCCGCGGCAAATTTTTTATTTTCCGCCGAGAGTATCGAAGCCGCTGCCAAGGGGACCTTGCTCGAATCCAATGCGATAATACTTTTTACGGCACTCCATCGGCGTGATTCCATAGGTTTGCCGGAAAACTTTTGTAAAATGGCTTTGGGTATTGAATGACAGGATGCAGGCGATTTCCGCAATGCTTGTATCGGAATACACAAGCATATTTTTGGCAGCAGTCATTCGCTGCTCGCTGATGTAATGTGAAATTGTCTGGCCAGTTTCACTTTTGAACAGTCCGGACAGGTAATTGGGATTCAGATCAACGTATTCTGCAAGGGCCGATATCGTTATCTTCTCATGGAGGTGATAGTAGACATAATCCATACACTGCGTGACAGGTTTTGAGAAAATATCCTTCTTTTTGATGGTTGCCATTGTACGGGTAAAAAACATGAGCATATCGATGTAGAGATCCGTAATACTTTGCGCGTCCTCACATTGATCCATTCTTTGAATGTAGAGGTCGCTGGCCGTATAGGCATCCTCTTCATTCATACCACCTTCAATAGAAAACCTTGTTGCAAGGGTCGTTGAGGCTACAAACATATACTTTCTGTTGCGCATTTCATTATCAGAAAGATGGCCACAGATGGCAGAAAGAAATAGCCGCGTATTCTTTTTCACGCCCTGAATATCCCCTTCTTTCAGACTCCTGTAAAGCTCCAGTTCCTCGTCCCATCTATGGTGGCGCGTATTGTTTTCACGGCGCAGATAGCTCTGATAGGACAGTTTTTGAGTGTTTACGTAAGACATTTTTATACCTCCGCTGCGTTTCGGGTTATTCCTAGTGGTTTTAGCAAAATGCACAAAATCCGGTTTTTATTAATGTGTATTTTGTAGAAAAAGATCGCTATGTGAGCATTATATCATAAATCTGAGAAAAATGATATAAAAAACAGAAAAAAATCGCTAATTTATATTCAAGCCCGAGCAGGAAGCAAGTCAGCAACATTACAGCGGTTTGAAAAGGCATCCTCGGACAACGGATTGAAGGAGACATGAGAAGTGATAAAATGTTTGGTCTGCGATTTCGGCGGCAGCTCTCTCAAGTATGCCCTGATTGACGAACAAGGGAATATGGAGCATTCCGGGAAGGTATCCGCTCCGTTAGATTCGATTGCCCATTTTGTGGAAACAGTTGAATCCCTCTACAAGGAACATCGAGCGCAAATCGATGGGATCGCAATTAGCATCCCAGGGTACATAGATCCTGAAAAGGGAATTCTGGTGGATGCAGGTGCCTACGAAGAATTGTACGGGCAATGCATACCGGAACTGTTAAAAGAAAAATGTCCGGTTCCGATTGCAGTGGAAAATGACGGGAAGTGCGCAGCGTTGGCTGAAGCGTGGAAAGGTTCTCTTAAAGATTGTTCCAATGGCGCAGTGATCGTCCTCGGCTCCGGTATCGCGGGTGGCATCATCAAGGACGGCAAAATCCACAGCGGGCGAGGCTTTGCGGCCGGAGAATTATCCTATGTGATCTCAGATCCAACACATCATGACCCTCTGGGGTGTGCCTATATGTCGGCGGCCATGCACGGGTTGACCTACCGCGTATGCAAGGCAAAAAATTTAGACCTTTCCGTCCAGGATTCCGGTTCCATCCTGCAATGGCTCGATACACTGATCCGGATGCCCTATGCAGATCCTAAAGCAGCGCTGAAGCCCATAAAAGCAGATGGCGTGCAGATATTCAAATGGCTACGGGAGGGCGATGAGGACGTTGAACCCGTATACCGCAATTTCATTACGGCGCTGGCCACAGTCGTGCATGATGTTCAGGTTTGTTTTGCCCCGGATAAAATTGCGATTGGCGGGGGATTGAGCCTGGAAAATCGCATTTTTGATGACCTGAATGAGGAGCTTTTCCGGTTTTACAACGGAATGCAGCTCGGTGTCACGCTCCATGCAAATGTAGTAAAAAGCCGCTATCTGAATGAATGCAACCTGATCGGCGCAATGTACAATTATTTGCTTCGTTTTTGTAATTCCGGCATTTCAATGCCTGAAAAATAAGAAAGGATGATTGGAAATGGCTGAAGTAAAAACCACCTATCCGAACCCCAACCGGCAGCCCAAGAAGTTCACAAAAAAGAGCCTGCACGGCAGAGCACGTCTGACCGTCATAACCTACAAGGATCTGCGGCGCTTCCAGAATTTCTATCTCAACGTATTTGGCTGGGATGCCATCGAGATGCCTGTAGCAGCAAGCGGCGTTCCTGCAGGAGATCCACACCCCTCTCTGCTGATTGCCACCGGCCCTGCGCAGTATGACTACGAGGGCGTCACGCCTGGCCACTCGAATATGTTCTGCCATTGGGCACCCGGCGATATTGAAAAAGTCGGTCCCTTTATGGAAATTGAAATGGATGATCCCCTGGAAGAAACGATTCAAAAGCTGCTGGACCACGGCGGAAAGCTGATCCTGGACAAGAGCAAGTCCGCACTGGCAAAGCCTCTGGATGACAGCAAGCAGAGCTGGGAGATCCACGCTGTTATTGAAGACCCGGCGGGCAACTACATTTACCTGTGGAAGTGTCCTTCCTCCCGGACCTGGGATGAGTTGGAAACGGAATACGATGTTGAGTAAGGAGGAAGACCACTATGAAAAAGATTTACACCTGTTTTGCCTGCGGTTTCCCGATTGCTTTTGAGGAAACAGAGGTCCCCGCGCACTGCCCCGGCTGCGGCGCACCTCGCTCTCAGTTTCTGGAAGAGCCCTGGTGCGGCAGCATTGAGAAGCGCCGTATCCACGTAGATCCCCCTGAGGTCGATCCCAATCGGGATCCTTATGATATCAGCTTCCATCCTGCAAAGGATTTTGCTCCTCTGAAGGGCCATGGCCGGAACCGCAGGTTTGTTATGAGCTACGATCCGGGGAAGGCCGAGGAAGTTCGGTCCTTCTATGCGGATTGCTTCGGCTGGGATATCATTGAGACCGAGCACTCTGATCCTGAAAACCCGGTGATGTACTGTGTGACCGGCCCCTCCACGCCGGACTGGGAGCCCCGCGTATGTTCTTTCTCCAATGGCTTTATCAAGCCGAAAACAAAGGACGAGCCGGATGATTCCGTGATTGTCGAAGTGAAGGACCTCGACGAGACGCTGAAGAAAACAGTTGAATTTGGCGGTAAGGTGCTGAAGGAGCGCTACAGCTTTGAGGGTCAGGATTATGCACTGATCGAGGATTCCGAAGGAAATGCAATTTACCTGTGGGAGCTGAAAGACCTCGTTCCCGACTATGTAACAAACCCCGTAAGTCGCACCGGCGCACAATAAACGATCGATACCCCTTTCATTTGTTCCTCATAAAGTCCGGATCCTGAAAAGAACCGTCAGGATCCGGACGAGGAAAAAGCGGCAGAGAAGGAGCAAATATGCTGAGAAAAGATTTCATGTGGGGTGGTGCCCTGGCAGCGCATCAGTTTGAGGGCGGCCTGTACGGGACCTCCAAAGGACTGAGCGTTGCAGATGTAATGACAGCCGGCTCCAGCAACAGGCCAAGGGAAATCACGGATGGTATTCAGGAAGGCATGTACTACCCGAACCACGTTGCCGTTGATTTCTACCACCATTATAAAGAAGATATTGCATTGCTGGCTGAAATGGGCTTTCGCTGTTTCCGGACTTCAATTGCTTGGAGTCGCATTTTCCCGATGGGAGATGAACAGGAGCCGAACGAGGAAGGCCTGCAATTCTATGATAATGTATTCGACGAACTGCGCAAATACAACATCGAACCTGTTGTTACACTTTCCCACTTCGAGATGCCGTACCATCTGGCGGAAGCCTATGGCGGCTTTGCCAACAGAGCAACAATTGATTGTTTCCTACGGTTCGCAGAGGCGTGCTTCAAGCGGTATCGAAATAAGGTCAAATACTGGATGACCTTCAATGAAATAAACAACCAGATGAACTATCAAACGGATATTTTTGGCTGGGTGAATGGCGGTGTACGGTTCAGCAGATATCCGGATCCGGAAGAAATCATGTATCAGAGTGCCCATTATCAGCTGGTGGCCAGTGCAAAGGCTGTTCGGCTTGGGCACGAGATCGATCCGGATTTTAAGATTGGAAACATGATCTCCATGGTCCCCGTTTATCCGATCAACTGCAAGCCTGCCAACATGCTTGCAATGAACGAAGAAATGCACAAAAAATGGTTTTTCTGCGATGTACAATGTCGCGGGCACTACCCTTCCTATGCAAAGACATATCTGAGCAGGAAGCAATACCGGCTCGATATTACACCGGAGGATGAAGCCGTACTGGCAGAAGGAACCGTTGACTATATCGGCTTTTCTTACTACATGAGCGATACGGTAGATACGGAGGCCCCCTGTGAAAGCAGCGTCTTGACTACCCGGAACCCATTCCTGCAAACAACGCCATGGAACTGGACGGTAGACCCCGAGGGCCTTCGCTATTCGCTGAACGTCCTGTACGAACGGTATGAGAAGCCCCTGTTTATTGTTGAGAACGGTTTGGGTGCGGCGGATATAAAAGAGCCGGATGGAAGCTGTCACGATGCATACCGGATCGACTATCTAAAAAAGCACATTGTGCAAATGAAGAAGGCCGTAGAGGAAGACGGCGTAGACCTCCTTGGCTATACCCCCTGGGGCTGCATTGACTGCATTTCCTTCACCACCGGGGAAATGAAAAAAAGGTATGGTTTCATATACGTGGATAGAGATGACCTGGGCAGAGGCTCTTTAGCCAGGAGCCGAAAGGACTCTTTTGCCTGGTATCAGAAGGTCATCGCTTCCAACGGAGAAGCCCTTTAGTCTCGGCAATTTGCCGGAATCATGGACACATGTAATGGAAAGGTGCAGGATGATGGAAGATAATGTAATTCTCAAGGTAGAAGGATTAAACAAATCCTTCGGTCCAACGAAAGCGGTTGTCGACATGCATCTGGAGCTCCGTGCCGGAGAGATCCGCGGCTTGATTGGAGAAAACGGAAGCGGCAAGTCAACAGTCACAACAATGATCGCAGGCTGTCAGAGGCCAGATAGCGGCAGAATGGTCATGAACGGGAAAGAGCATGCACCGAAGAGCATGCTGGATGGCCGAGCGGCCGGGATCTGCATGCTGCTGCAGGAAAAAGGTACGATCAATCATCTGACAATCTCCGAAAATATTTTCCTGGGGGAAGAAGACAAATTCAGCCGTTTTGGCGTCGTAAACCGGCGTAAGATGGATAAGGAAGCAAAAAAGGTCCTGGAAAGTATTGATCTTGGCAATGTTGATCCCACGCATCTGATCGATGAGCTGAGTTTTGAGGACCGAAAGCTTGTGGAAGCCGGTATGGCAATGAAGGAGAATCCACAGATCCTGATTGTTGATGAAACGACAACCGCTCTGTCCCAAAAAGGCCGCGAGGTCATCTATCGGATCATGCGGCAGATGAAGGAAAACAAAAAATCCGTGATCTTTATTTCCCATGATCTGGATGAACTGAAACAGGTCTGTGACAGCGTAACGGTTATGCGGGATGGCTCCTATGTGACCACACTTTATGGGGATGAGATCACGGCAGACACCATGCGTCAGAATATGATCGGCAGAGATCTTGTGGGGAAATACTACCGCACGGATTTCGAAGCCAGCTATGACAGAGACAGCGTTCTCCTGGAAGCACGTGGGATTTGCCTTGGGAAAGCCCTGGACGATGTGTCCTTCCAGCTTCACAAAGGCGAGATCCTGGGCATCGGCGGGTTGAGCGACTGCGGAATGCACGATCTGTGCAAGGTTGTTTATGGCTTGATCCAGCCGGACAGTGGAGAGATCCGGCTTCCGGAGAAAAATGTAACGATCCACTCTTCGACGGATGCAGCAAAAAATGCAATGGGATTTGTCCCGAAAGACCGAGAACTGGACGGCCTGATGATGGCCGCCAGCATCAAAGACAACATTACGCTGATGAGCATGGATAAGATCAAGAAATGTGGCCTTATCGCCCCCCGGGAAACCCGTAAGCTGGCGGAAGAACAGGTTCAGATGCTGAACATCAAGATTGGTGGTCTGGAGCTGCCTGTTTCCAGTCTGAGCGGCGGCAATAAGCAAAAGGTCGCTATTGCAAAGAATACGGCAAACGATGTGAGCATCATTATTATGGACTGTCCTACCCGCGGAATTGACATTGGTGTAAAATCTGCGATTTACAGGCTACTGGAGCTTTTCAAATCCCAGGGGAAGGCGATCCTGATGGTTTCCGAAGAGCTTCCTGAGCTGATCGGTATGGCGGATAACCTGATGATCATGAAAGATGGCAAAGTGACCGCCCGTTTTGCACGGGGCCCGGAAGTATCCGAACGAGATGTGATTGCAAAGATGATCTGAGGAAGTGGGCAAGATGAAAGAAAATAAAAGAACGCTACTTACAAAGGACACCCTGCGCACATACCTATCGCTGGTTGCGCTGGTTATTGTCGTTATCTTGTTCGCTGTACTCAGCGGCGGAAGAACGCTGAAATGGAATAATCTGAAGCAAATTATTTTACAGGCCTGTACCTACACCATTGCAGGACTGGGTATTCTCTTCACAATGTCCCTTGGAAATATGGATATGTCTCTGGACGGCATTGTGTGCGTTGCGGGTGCATTGGGCCTGTGGGCTGCGGAAGCAACGCAAAGCTGGGTCATGTTTCCTATGATCATGCTGATCTGCATTGCCTGTGAGATGTTCATCGGCGGGATCAATATTCTTCTGGGAATCAACTCTGTTATTGTCTCCTTTGCTGTATCCTTCCTTGGAAAAGGCATTACGGGCTACCTGATGAACAAACGCACAAAAGGTCTGAGCCTGCCCAGCGAATTCAGCTTCCTGTATAACCGCACGTTGTTCTACATTATTACACTGGTGTGCATCGTCGTGATTGCGGTCCTGTTCCATTACACAAAGCTTGGAAAGCGGGCAATGGCAATAGGCTCGAATGCAGATGCGGCAAAGGCATCCGGAATCAACGTGACGAAATACAAGCTTCTGGCCTACCTGATGGCAGGCATTATGATGGGCTTGGCCGTTCTGCTGACCGTTCTTCGGGCAGGCAGCGCAGGCGCAACATCCGGCTCCGGATTCCATGTGAAGGTTTTGCTGATGATGGTCATCGGCGGTGCTTCCCTGACCGGCGGCACCAAAGAAAAGGTCCTTAGCGTTGTGGTTGGCGTATTGCTGTTCCTTTGCCTTGAAAACGGGCTTACTGTCATGGGTGTCGATCCCAATATGACAGGACTGATCGAAGGCATCATTTTCCTGGTCTCTGTTACACTGACCTTTGATCGGGATGGTGTCCCCTATATCCTATAGAAAATTTCCAATGTCGCTTATTTGCAAATCATGCAAATGCAATTATAAAAATGGGAGGAAAAATTATGAAAACCCTGAGCAAAATGATCGCAATCGTTCTCACTATGGCAATGCTGCTGTGCGTTCTGACCGCCTGCGGCTCCGGCAGCACAACGCAGACAACGGCAGCCGGTGGAACACAGGAAGCCGCAGCAGGCAATCCCAGTTCTGCTGAGGCGAAGACAGACATCACCATTGGCGTTGTGATCTGGTCTACCGACGACGGCCTGGGCGCAGATTCCAAGAAGGCTCTTGACGCCGCTGCGGATGCACTGGGAATCAAGCTGATTTACCGGACCGGCAGCTATGATGCCGAGAACCAGACCACGGACTATGAGAACCTGATTGCCGCAGGCGTAGATGGGATCATGTGTACAACACTGGTAGACAGCTCCACCGATGAGCTGCTGCAGGTCTGCGAGGATGCAGGCATCCCGATGCAGCTCATGTTCCGGAACATCATCGATGAGGAAGCCCGCAATTACTGCATGAGCAGCGACAATTTCGCAGGCTATGTTGTGGAGGATGAGGAAGGTGCAGGCGCAGCCATGGTGGATAAGCTGCTGGCGGACGGCTGCAAGGAGATTGGCCTGATCAACCGCGAAGCAGGCAATGGCGTTATCGACCGCCGTCAGTCCGGTGTTATCAGCCATCTGGACGAGCTGAACGTTCCTTACCATGTTACAACCATCACCAACACCGCTACCGCCACCGACGCAGCGGATGCCACATCCCAGCTGCTGGCGGCCTACTCCGGAATTGACGGCCTGATCATGTCTTCTGGCTCCAACGGCTCCATTGACGGCGTGATCACGCTGCTGGAAGGCACCAACATTAAGCTGACCAGCTTCGATACGCCTACCGATCTGACCGGTTCCTTCCAGGCAGGCAATCTGGTCATGGTCGTCTCCGGCGCTCAGATCGACCCCATGTACGCGCTGATCAACCTGTACAACAAGATCCAGGGCAAGCCCTTCTCCGATAAGCCCACAGAGATTCTCTCCAATTATATCTTCCTGGAGAAGGCAGAAGACATCGCCACCTATGACACCTACTTCAGCACATTCCGCACATACACCGCCGATGAGATTGTTGGCCTTACCAATATGGACTATGATAGCTTCGTAAAGGAAGTTTCGAACTATAGTCTGCAAATGGTCGTTGATAAGAATTCCTGATAACAGGCAACGCATCAGCCGTAAATTCGCATGATAATTGCCAAGTCCGCAGCCTGTCTGCGGGCTTGGCCACAGGGAGTATCTGATTATGAAAAACAACATCGCCTATAAGTTAAAAAATTTACTGGCCGCCATCGCAATACCGCTGGTCCTGTATGTTGTTCTGCTGCTCTGCGTCCCGCAGGCAATGGGCGGCACGCAGATTTTCAGCATTCTTTACCAGGCGATGTTGCCTGCGATCCTGGCATGGGGTGTGGCGTTTGCTTGCAAGCTCGGGTTATGGCACTTTGCAGCCGGTGCAAATGTGATCGTCGGGATCATTATCGGAGCCGGGATCGGCAATCGACTCGGCGGAAGTACCGCTGCAATTGCCTTTTGCATCATTGCAACCTGCGTCCTTCTTGGCTTGGCTATGGGACTGATCTATGTCCTGATTCGGGTGCCGTCGATCATCGCCACCGTTGGCTGCATGCTGGTGCTGGAAAGCATCGGTGCCCTGGCCTGGGGCGGCGGCGGCGTTTCCGTCGCAAAAACCTATGGCGTTCTGAACAAGACACCGGTCATGATTGGATGTACGGTGGCCTGCTTCCTTGTTGCGTATATTACATATACCTATACGAAGTTCGGGTTCAACCTGAAAGCGGTATCCAGCAACATCAATGTTGCGGAGCAGCAAGGCATCAATGTCAACAAGGTCAAAGTGCTTTCCTTTGTAATGGTAGGCCTTTTCAGCGGCTTCTATGGCGTCTTGTCACTGGCACGTTCCTTTGTGCAAACCCCAACTACCAATATGGGCAGTATGGATATGGTTTTCAACGCTATCATGTGCTTCTTTGTGGCGGCGGCGTTGGAAAAGCGGGTCAATCTGATGGTTGGCGTGTTTATTGGTTCCCTCACGGTGCAGTTGATCAAGTTTGGGATCGTTGCTCTGGGAATCTCGGGACAGTTCAACAATGCGGCTGTAGCGGTTGCACTGCTGATTTTCTGTGCGATCAGCAGCGAGAGTGAATCTATGATGAAGCTTCGGGCCAAATTAAGAATCAGAAAAGGGCCTAAGGTCAGTGCCTGACACTATGTAAAAACGCGCAATAGCGGCAAAAGCTGCACCTTCGGGCTGCACTTTTGCCGCTTTTCTTTTTTCCCCGGATGTGGTATTCTAAAAGAAAACCGCAAAGGAGCAGAAATATGGAATATCGTATTGAACACGACTCTATGGGCGAGGTCCGGGTGCCTGGGGACAAATACTGGGGGGCGCAGACGGAGCGGAGCCGGAACAATTTTCCCATTGGCGTAGGGCTGGAGACCATGCCCCGGGAGATCATCCATGCCTTCGGCATTCTGAAAAAGGCGGCGGCCATGGCAAACCACGCCCTGAAACCGGAGAAAATGACCGAGGAAAAGCTGACCGTCATCTCCCAGGCGGCGGACGAGGTGATCTCCGGGGCGCTGGGGGACAACTTTCCCCTGGTGGTCTGGCAGACCGGCTCCGGCACCCAATCCAACATGAACGCCAACGAGGTCATTGCAGGCCGCGGAAACGCTCTGGCCGGGAAACGCCTGCTGCACCCCAACGACGACATCAATATGTCCCAGTCCTCCAATGACACCTTCCCCACCGCCATGCACATTGCGGCGGTGCTGGCTATGGAGGACAAGCTCCTGCCCGCCCTGGACACCCTGATTGAGACCTTCCGGATTTTGGAAGCGAAAAACGAGGGCATCGTCAAGTCCGGCCGCACTCATTTGCAGGATGCCACCCCCATCAAATTCTCCCAGGAGATTTCCGGCTGGCGGAGCAGCCTGGAGCGGGACCGACAGCTGCTTGTGTCCGCTCTGCCTTACCTCAAGGAGCTGGCCCTGGGGGGCACCGCCGTGGGCACGGGACTGAACGCCCCCAGGGGCTTCGACAGCGCCGTGGCCAAAGCCGTTTCGGAGCTGACCGGGAAGGACTTCGTCACCGCCCCCAACAAGTTCCACGCCCTGACCTCCAAGGATGAGCTGGTATTTGCCCACGGGGCCCTGAAGGCCCTGGCGGCGGACATGATGAAGATTGCCAACGATGTGCGCTGGCTGGCCTCCGGCCCCCGGGATGGCCTGGGAGAGATCCGCATCCCCGAAAACGAGCCCGGCTCTTCCATCATGCCCGGTAAGGTGAACCCCACCCAGTGCGAGCAGGTGACCATGGTGGCCGTGCAGGTCTTTGGCAATGACGCGGCGGTAGGCTTCGCCGCCAGCCAGGGCAACTTTGAGCTGAACGTGTTCATGCCGGTGCTGGCCTATAATTTCCTGCAGTCCGTCCGGCTGCTCAGCGACTCCATTCGCTCCTTCAACGACCACTGTGCCGTGGGCATCACCGCCGACCGGGAGAAAATGCGCCACAATCTCCACAACTCCCTCATGCTGGTCACCGCCCTGAATCCCTACATCGGCTACGAAAACGCCGCCAAGACGGCAAAGCTGGCCTATCGGGAAAACATTTCCCTGAAGGAGGCCTGCGTCAAGCTGGGCTTTTTGACAGCAGAGCGGTTTGACGAGGTGTTTCATCCGGAGCAGATGATCTGAACCCCTTCTTTTGGGGCTATAGGTCCAGGCTGTTTTCTATTAACAGAAAATCATGGATACCGATGACCAATATCCCCTCTTCCGTGTACCAGGGGGCTGGGGTATCCTTTACCACAATGATCTTTTTAAATGTGTCCCCGATCCGGAGCAGGGAGTTGGATTCCTGCCGCATTTTTGCCTCGTCTGGGATGGCGAAGGCGGACTGGACGTAGTAGCGCTTGGAGCCCTTGTTGCAGACAAAATCCACCTCCAGCTGTTTCTTTTTTCCGTCGCTGCCCGTGGCATTCACCAGGCCCACGTCTACGCCGTAGCCTCTGGCGAGCAGCTCGTTAAAAATCACGTTTTCCATGGTGTGATTTTCCTCCAGCTGCCGGAAATTGATTCGGGCGTTTCGCAGACCCACGTCGGTAAAATAGTATTTCTGAGGAGAATCAATGTATTTTCTTCCCTTGATATCGTACCGGACCGCTCGGCTGACCACAAAGGCATCGCACAGATAGTCCAGGTAGCTCTTGATGGTGTTGACGCTGATGGACTTCCCTTTTTTGGTTTTGAAGGTGTCCGCCAGCTTCTTGGGATTGGTCAGGGAGCCGATGCCGGAGGAGAGAATATCGATCAGCTCCTCGAATTCCTCCCGATTGCGAATCCCGTGACGGCCCACAATGTCATTGATATAGGTCTCCTCAAAAAGCCGCTTCAAAAATTCCGCTTTCTGCTCCACTGTAGGCAGCAGCACCACAGGGGGCAGACCGCCGTAGAGCACGTATTCATTCCAGCCGTCGTACCGGTTGCCGGGATACACGGACATAAATTCCCCAAAGGACAGAGGGGCCATGTGGAGCTCATCACCCCGGCCCCCATTCTATTGAAAATTCAGGGAGGAATCTCCCTTTATTTTCAATAGAATGTGACCCTTGCTTTTTCTTAAAATCTCCGGTATAATGGCCCCAAAAGCGAAAGGAGCTTGTGAACAATGGACAATGAAGAAATCCTTGAGAACGAGGACGAAGAAAGTGGCATCCTGACCCTGACCGATGAAAACGGCGTAGAGACCGACTTTGAATACCTGGACTGCATCCCTTACGAGGGCAAGGAGTATCTGCTTCTGCTGCCTGCCGATGAGGCGGCCACGGACGTGGTGATCCTGGAGGTGGAGCCTGTGGACGAGGAGACGGAAAACTACATTTCCGTCCAGGACGAGGCCATCCTGAATGCGGTCTACGATATTTTCAAAGAGAAGTATAAGGACGTGCTGACCTTCGAGGAATAAGCGAAAAGCCTGGGAATGTTGCGGACGCAACGGAATTCCCGGGCTTTTTTATTGTACAATGGTCCCATTCAACAGAAGGAGAAGAGACTATGAAAAAGCTGACTGCATTGGCTTGCTTGCTGGCAATGCTCATTTCCCTGACGGCCTGCGCTGCCGCTTCTACCCCGGAGACCACAGCCGCCCCGGAGACCGCCGCAACCGAAGCCCCCACCACCGAGGCCACCGAGGCGCCTACGGAGGCTGCTGTTCCCGTCCGCCTGGGCGCTATGACCGGCCCCACCGGCATCGGCATGGTCAAGCTGTTTGACGATGCTGACAAGGACACGGCCTCTCCCTATACCTACACCGTCAAGGGCGCTGCCGATGAGCTGACCCCGCTGCTCCTCCAGGGGGAACTGGACATCGTCTCCGTCCCCGCCAACCTGGCCTCTGTCCTCTATAACAAGACCGAGGGGAAGGTCAAGGCTCTGGCTGTCAACGTGCTGGGGGTGCTGTATCTGGCGGAGTATAACTCGGATGAGATCAATTCTCTGGCCGACCTGAAGGGCAAGACCATTTATGCCACCGGCAAGGGCTCTACCCCTGAGTATTTCCTGCGCTATGTCCTGACCCAGAACGGCCTGAACCCGGACACCGATGTGACCCTGGACTGGAAGAGCGAGCCCAGTGAGGTCCTGGCGGTGCTGAACGGCCAGGGCAGCGGCATTGCCATGCTGCCTCAGCCCTATGTCACCGCTGCCGCCGCCCAGCTGGGAGAGGGCTTCCAGGTGAAGCTGTCCGTCTCTGAGGAGTGGCAGAAGGTCAGCGGCGGCACCCCCTGCACCACTGCCTGCATCCTGGTCCGCAGCCAGTTTGCCGAGGAGAATCCTACCGCTGTAGAGCGGTTCCTGGCGGATTACGCGGACAGCGCCGCTTGGGTCAATGAGAATGTGGAGGCCGCCGGAGACCTGTGCGGCCAGTACGAGATCGTCAAGGCGCCCATTGCCAAGAAGGCAATTCCCCAGTGCAACATCGTCTCCATCACCGGCAGCGACATGAAGGCCGCCCTCAGCGGCTGCCTGGAGGTCCTGTTCCAGCAGAATCCCGCCGCCGTAGGCGGAGCCCTGCCTCAGGACGACTTCTACTATGGGGCCTGAGAAAAGAAATACCAAAGGCCTGCGGATGCTTTCCGCAGGCCTTGCCATAGGTTTTTGGGAGCTGGGGGCCAGGGTCATTCACAATCGGCTGCTACTGGTGGGGCCAATCCAGACCCTGACGAGGCTTTGGTCACTGCTGGGCCAGAGGACCACCTGGCAAGCCATTGCCTTCACCTTCTCACGGATCGGCCTGGGCTTCTTCCTGGCCTTTGTGCTGGCCTTGATCCTGGCCAGCCTGGCGGCGGCGTTCCCCTGGGCGCAGGTGCTGCTGGGGCCCTATGTGCTGGCCATTCAGTCCGTGCCTGTGGCCTCCTTTATTGTCATCGCTCTGCTGTGGCTTTCGGGAAAGCGGCTCTCCACCTTCATTTCCTTCCTGATGGTGCTGCCGGTGCTCTATTCCAACGCCCTTCAGGGGCTGAAAAACGCCGATCCACAGCTGAAAGAAATGGCAAAGGTCTTTCGAATCCCGCTTTTGCGGCAGATCCCCGGCATTTATCTGCCTGCACTGGCACCCAGCCTCCGCTCCGGCTGCCGGGTAGCGCTGGGCATGTGCTTCAAGTCCGGCGTAGCCGCTGAGGTCATCGCCGTAACCTCCCATTCCATCGGCGGGATGCTCTACGATGCCAAGGTGTATCTGGAAATCAGCGACCTGTTCGCCTGGACCCTCATCATCGTGATTTTGAGCCTGTGCTTTGAAAAAGCCTTTCTGTGGCTCCTGGACCGGGTATTTTTCCTGGTTCAAGGGAGTTTGTAGGGGCGGCTATCAGCCGCCCGAAGCCTATCGAACGAGAGTGGTCAAGACAAACCGCTCAGTCCCGAAAGTCGGCGGGCGGCTGATAGCCGCCCCTACGGCTTTCCTGTATAAGGACAGCTTATGGACTTAATTCTGACAGATATCAGCAAAGCCTACGGAGAAAACCAGGTTCTGGATCATATTTCCCTGACCTTTCCCCAGGGCAGCCGTACCTGCGTCATGGCCCCCTCCGGCCGGGGAAAGACCACATTGCTTCGCGTTATTTTGGGACTTACCAAGCCGGACCAGGGCATCGTCACCGGGCGGCCGGCGAAAATCTCCGCCGTCTTCCAGGAGGACCGGCTCTGCGGAAACCTGACGGTAGGGGGGAACCTGCGGATGGTCTGCGGAAACAGCAAAAAGGACCCGGAGCTCTTGGCGCTGCTTACCTCCCTGGGTATCGGTGAGACCCTGGATATCCCCGCTTCTCAGCTCTCCGGGGGCATGGCCCGCCGGGTGGCTCTGGCAAGAGCGCTGCTGACGGACCCGGAGCTGCTGATCCTGGACGAGCCCTTTACGGGCCTGGACGAAGCCGCCCGGCAGAAAAGCGCCGCTGCCATTCGGGAGTCCTGCCCCAGGGCCACCGTCTTGCTTGTGACCCACAGAAAAGAAGATGCCGCCCTCATCGGGGCGGCAAGGATCCTGGAATTGTAAAAAACCTTCAGCCAGTGCCGCAGAGGCACTGGCTGTTGCTGTATCGGCTTATTCCGGACGGTGGAGGCCCAGTCGGTCAAACTGTTCCGGGGGGCAGTCGTTTTCCGCCATGGCCCGCTCCATCAGGGCAATCATGGCCTGCTCCGCCTGGGGGTCATGGAGGGGAGTGCTCTGCGTGGGGTCGGTATCCAGGTCATAGAGTCGGGTGCCGAACCGGGCCACGTTATACTTGTCCTTGCTCTTTACCTTCAGCACGTGGCAGCCCTTCGTAAAGGAGAAGGGCTTTTCCAGTGTGGCGGTGGACAGCTCCTTGGGGGAGAACCGGCCGTTCATGTGAGTTGGCATCAGGGTGTAGTTGTACACCTCGTCCTTCCGTTCCGGCAGGGGGGCACGCATATAGGCGTGGTGGGTGTCGGTGATGTTCACATGGCCGGAGAAGACGCCGTACAGGGCGTAGTCCCGGTTGGGGGTGTCGCTTGTGAGAATGCCGTCCATGGGTTTGCCCTGAACGTCCTTGGGGATGGGGACACCGAAGTATTGCAGCAGAGTTGGCATCCAGTCCATGATCTGGACAATGGATTTCCGGTGCTGCCCGGCGATCCCATATCGGGGGTCCCAGACAAATAGGGGGGTGTGAGCGATCTCATTGTAATAGGGCATCTGATTTTTGCCCCAATAGTCGTGCTCTGCCAGCAGGAAGCCGTGGTCCGTGCCCACGATGAGCATGGTGTCCTCCCACATATTGTATTTGTCCATCAGGTCCAGGATGCGGCCCAGAGAGTGGTCGCACATGGTCACTAGGGCCTGATATTGCCGCCGGACATGGCGGATCTCCGCCGGGGTCTCGTCAGCGGTGCCTCTGGGCCAATCGAAGTGTTTCCCGTCGTAGTCCTCGGGGTACAGGTCCAGATACTTCTGGGGCACATAGAAGGGTTCGTGAGGATCGAAGGTCTCCAGGTGGAGGAGCCAGTTGTCCGCGTCGTGGTTCTTTTCCAGGAATTCGCAGCCCCGGTCGAAGCACTGGGTCTGGGGGAAGTCGGCTTCCTCCCGGATGTAGCTCCGGTTGACCCAGTCATAGCGCCAGCCGGAGGCCACGCCGCCGCCCTGCTGCTTCTGGGGCACCTTCACCACCTCCGGCACTGCCGGGTCCTTCAGGCTGGCCTTCCAGTGGTCACCTTCCTGGCCCCGGACGATCTCCCAGGAGTTGTAGCGGTTGTGATAGTCGCAGCCCCCGTCCTCCCAATAGTGCAGGTGGTCGGAGATCAGGTGGGTATAGACCCCCTGCTCCTTCAGCAGCTCCGGCATGGAGTCGTCAAAGGGCTCCAGGGGACCCCACTCCCGGTGGAGGAAGTTGTAGCGCCCGGTATGGAGCTCCCGGCGGGCAGGCATACAGGGCATGGAGCCCACATAGCTGTTGTCAAACTGGACGCTGTGCTCTGCCAGACGCTGAAAATTGGGGGCAATGGTTGTTGCGGCCGGATTGTAGCAGGGAAGATACCTGCGGTTCAGGGTGTCATAGAATACGATGATTGCCTTCATGCGGTTTAACCCTTCGCATAGGAGAAGCGTGCCTGGACGGCCTCATCGATTTTGGCGGCAATGCCCTTGCTGTCCATGATGTTGACCACGGGAATGATGATCTCGTTTTCCCGGGGCGTGATCTGCTTGTAGAGATTTTTAAGGATGACGATGATGTCTGCCCAGTCCCGCAGGGATTCCATCATGCCCAGAGACGTGTGCTGGAGCTCCGCCGTGATTTTCAAGGGAACCAGATTGCGCTTGACGCCCAGCTCTGCCATGGTGCTGGTGCCCATGCCCATGCCGCAGACAAAGAGAATGTGGACCGCGGAATTGTTATTTGCCATAATACTCAGACTCCTTTGATAAAGTGATAGAAAAGGGAGAAAGGCGCGGGCCGATTCCGCCCGTAGAAGCGGCCCGCGCGAGAGAGGTATCAGATGGTGATGCCGAAGATGCCGCCGATCCAGCGTAGCACCTGGATGAGGGCAGGCCAGAAGGTGGACAGGTCAAACATACCGGACCAGCCGGTGGCGCTGGGATAGTTCAGCTGGGTGATGGCCCAGACGGTGCCGAAGGTCTGGATGACGCCGGTGAGGAAGCTGCAGATGATCACAGCCCGCAATCCGCCCTTTTTGTTGGCCACAACGCCAACGGGGCCGCCGGAGAAGAACAGGGGGGTGAAGCCGGGCAGAACCATAATGGGGCTGCCGCAGAGAGCCAGGATGCCCATGGAGATGATGGTGCCCAGGGTGCAGAACAGGAAGCCCAGGGTGGCAGCGTTGGGGGAGAAGGGCAGGATGGCGGCTACGTCGATGGCGGGAATGGCGTTGGGGACCAGCTTCTGCTGAATGCCCTGGAAGGACTCGGTGAGCTCAGAGCACAGCATCCGCACGCCCTGGAGCAGTACCACCATGAACATGGAGATCTTGATGGCGGTGAGGATCAGGTAGATCAGCCAGTTGGAGCCACCGGCCAGCTCGGTGATGCCGGAGATTCCCAGAGGGATGCAGAATACGCCGATGAAGACGAACATCAGCAATGTGACAGAGGTCACGTTGTTGTTGAAGACCGCCAGCCAGCCGGGAAGCTCCAGATCCTCGCAGTCGATTTTCTTTTTGCCTGCCAGCTTGGGGGCCAGCTTGCCGAAGAACCAGAGGCCAATCTGCTGATTGTGGCCTACGGTGAAGCCGCCGCCTTCGGTGACCTCATCGATGGTGCCGGCCACCAGAGTGGTGGAGAAGGCCCAGTAGATACCTACCAGCACGCCGGAGAGGATGATGGTCCACAGGGATGGCAGGGCAAAGTTGGCGATGATCAGCCACAGCATGGCCTGGGAGTGAGCGGTGCCGGCGTTGCCGGTGAGGAACACACCCTTGGCATGGGTGTACTTACCGAAGAACACCAGCAGCAGGTTTACGGCAAAGGCAATCAGGAATACGAAGGCCATCCAGCCGAACCGGTCGCCCAGAGCTTCCTGGCTGGCGGCTTTCATGGCGTAGGAGTCCATGATGTACCCCTGAATGCCGGTGGCATTGCACACGGCGGTGACGATGGGCTTAAAAACATTGGAAAACTGGGAGCCGCCGAAGATGATGAGCTGCAGGCCCACCATGGCGCCGATGGTGCCGTTGATGGTCTTCACAGGCCCTGCTTTCTGCAGCAGGTAGCCGATGAGGATCAGCAGGCCGATGACGATGGTTGGGGTCGTCAGAAAGTCGCTGACCAGAAACTTGACGATTGGGTTCATACTGTATCTCTCCTCTTTGAAAGTTTTTTGAGGGCCCGGAGCTCCGGGGCCCCTTGGTGAGTCCAGTATAAACACAGAAGGAAAGGAAAGTCAATTCCCAATCAATCAAATGATTAAGATTCTGCGTTTTGACGGTCCAAAATGGTCGAAAATCCGTCAATTCGCTCAAAAATTCATTCGGACAGGTCTCCCAGCCTGGCAATACAGGCCCCTTCCCGCTCCTGCCAGAAGCCGGAGGGTGTGTTGGGCTGATCGGTGATGAGGGTCACGTCCTTGGCGTATTCATGGGGGATGAGGTAAAAGGCGGTGCGGCCGAATTTCCGGTGGTCGCACATCAGGTATGTCCGCCGGGACTGGTGGATGGAGATGGTTTTGATGGAGTCCTCGTATTCATCGGCGGAGAGAAGATTCAGCTGCTGATCCAGTCCGTTGACCCCCAGGAAGGCCCGGTCGAAATGGTAGCTGCGGAGCATGTTCACGGTTTCCTTTCCCACCAGGGACCGGGAGTATTCCTTGAAGAAGCCGCACAGCAGCAAAGTCTGGATCCCCTTTTCCTGGAGGGCCTCCAATTGGGGAATTCCGTTGGTAATGACGTGAATTCGCTTGTTTTGAATATAGGGGATCATAGACAGGGTGGTGGTGCCGGAGCCGATAAAGATCAGTTCCTCGTCCTTCAGAAAGGAAGCGGCGGCTTTGCCGATGACCTCGTGGGCGGAACTGAGGGTCTGGCGCTGCAGGCTGCTGCGGCGGGTGTTCTCCGGCGTGTCCGGACGGCAGACTCCGCCCCAGGACCGGCGGACGCAGCCCTCCTGCTCCATCCGGGCCAGGTCCCGGCGGATGGTGGCATCGGAGGCCCCGGTCATGTCCGTCAGCTGTCGGATAGACAGCTCTTCGGCCACCCTCAGCATGGACAAAATGGAGTCTTTGCGCTGGCTGTAATTCAAAAGAAATCCCCCTTTTGATTGATTTCTTATATAGTAGCATAGATTGAGCGATATTTCAATCATATTTGATGAATTTGAGCAAAAAATACCCCTCTCCGAAAGGAGAGGGGGCCTCGACTGACTGAGAAGAAACTCAGCTATGGACTTTCGTCAATTTCCGGTAGCTGTGGAAGAAGTACCAGATTTCCGCCGCGGCGGTGATGGTCCAGGAGAAGGCGTACAGGAGGTACAAAGAGGGGATGGTCTGAAAGTAGGCGAATACCGTATACACCCAGATCACCCGGAAGACGCAGGAACCCAGGATCACCACAATGGTGGGCATCAGGCTCTTGCCGATGCCCCGGGAGGCGGCAATGGTGCAGTCCATAAAGGCGCTGAGGCAATAGCTCCAGCACATGATCCGCATCCGGAGCATACCGGCGGCGATGACCTCCGGACTGTTGGTGAAGAGGGACAGGAAGGCCTCTCCCACCGCCAGCAGCCCCAGACCCAGGATGGCTCCGGAGCAGAAGGAATAGCCCAGGCTGATGTAGTAGCTCCTCAGCACGCGCTTGTGGTCCCCGGCACCCCAGTTCTGGCCCATGAAGCTGGAGCAGGCGGTGTGGAAGGCGGCCATCACGTTATAGACAATGGTGTCCGTATTGGCCGCGGCGGCGTTTCCGGCTACCATGATGGAATCGAAGGAGTTGACTCCCGCCTGAATGAACAGGTTGGCAAAGGCGAAGATCACATTCTGGAGGCCTGCCGGAATGCCCAGCACCAGCAGCTGCCTTACTTCGCCGCCATAAATGCGGATGGCCTGAGGCTCCACCCCACAGTCCCCCTTCAGGCGGATCAGGTGCCACAGCACCAGCCCGGCGGAAACATACTGGGACAGAACGCTGGCCAGGGCCACGCCGTCGGCGGCCATATGACAGCCGATGACAAAGACCAGGTTCAAAATGACGTTCAGGATCCCTGCAACGGTCAGGTACACTAAAGGCCGCTCCGTGTCGCCGTTGGCGCTCAAAACCGCGTTGCCGAAGTTGAAGATGCCCAAGGCCGGCATACCCCAGGCATAGATCTGTAGATACAGCACTGCCCCGGGAAGCAGATCCTCCTTGGTGTTCAGCATCTCCAAAAAGACCCGGGCCCCGAAGAAGCATACCAAGGCAATGAAAAACCCGGCCAGGGTGCACAGCACCAGAGCCGTATGGACGGATTCCCGGACCCGCTGCTTCTGACAGGCCCCCAGGTGTTGGGCTACGCACACATTGACCCCGCAGCCCAGGCCGATGAGAAAACCGGTGAAGAGGGTGACGAGGATGCTGGTAGAGCCCACGGAGCCCAGAGCCGTGGCGCTGGAGAACTTGCCTACCACGGCCACATCCGCCATGTTGAACATGACCTGTAACAGCTGGGAGAAGATCAGGGGCAGGCTGAAGAGAAAAATATTCCGAAAAAGAGAGCCCTGGGTCATAGAAATGCCCCGGGCAGTGGATTTGGATGCCATGGAAATGCAAGTTCCTTTCTGTATCTAAAAAGTAATAGAGCGCCCAAAAAAGCCTTCCCCTACGGGGAAGGTGGCTCGGCGCAGCCGAGACGGATGAGGGGAAAAACCTGGAAGCAAAGGGTGGGTATGCAGAAGGGTGAAAGCCTGCCTTCTGACGCAGGGGCAGCAGGTGCATTCCGGGGCCTGGACAAATGGGAGGGCTGGATACCCCCTCATCCGTCAGGGCCCAGGGCCCTGCCACCTTCCCCGTGGGGGAAGGCTACCTCCGGCGGGGGTGCATTCATTGGAGACTGCCCTGAACTCTTAGGGGTCCCGCCCCTCTTCCGCCGCCGCGGCGGCACCTTCCCCCAGGGGAAGGTTGGGGAAGGCTTATCTTCCCCCGTGCACGTACTTTCGGTCCCAGTCCAGGTCGAAGAGCTTGTTGCCCATCTCCATGCTGCAGCCGCTGGCCATGTCGTAGGCCAGCTCTGCCAGAACTCCGGCGGGCTCCAGACACTCGATGTAGAACCCGGGCAGGGCCTTTTCTCCCAGCCGGGCTCCCAGGATGGCACCGGCGGCGGCACCTACGGCGGCACTGCGGCCGGAGTGGTTGACGGCGGTGATCATGGCGGTATCGAAGCTCTTGGGGTTCATCAGACAGGCGTAGACTGCCCCGGCCAGGACCTGGGCGGCACTTACGCAGTGGAGCTGCTCCATGGCGGTGACGGCGCTTAGCCGGGAATCCTCTGCCAGGGAGACGGCCAGATTCAAAAGGTTGGAGATCTCAAAGCTCTGGCTGTATTGGTGGCCAAACTGGGATTTCACAGACTGGGCGGTTTCCAGGGCCAGATTTTTCAGGGGGATATCCGGAGCGGACAGACTTCGGCTCACCAGATGGGTCAGAGCGGCCCCGGAGAGAAAGGCCAAGGGGCTGCCGTGGGACAGGGCCACCACTTCCGCGCCCAGCAGGTCCAGCTCCGGCTGCTCCACCGGGTACAGATGGCTGAAAAGACCTACCCCCACGGCGGAGGACAGGCTCCCGGGGGTGGAGGAGGAATTGAACCGGGCTTCCATGCCGCTCAGAGTGTCCCGGCTCAGGGCGTCCAGCATCCGGGTGTCCATGCAGTGGCGGCGGCACAGCTCCGGCTGCTGCAGCAGCCAGCAGAAGGTGGTGCTGGGACGGCCCCAGGGGCGCTGAGAAGCAGCCCACTCCCGGCTGGACAAGCCCACGTACCGGTGCAGAGGCAGCATTTTCCCTGTCATCTGCCCCCGGGTGAGCCCCAGCAGAAGGCCGTTGCAGGTGAAGGCGGCCAGCTGGGTATAGGAGGTCACGTCGGCATAGCCGTTGACGAGATCATAGCCCAGAAGGCCGTTGGGCCCATAGCTCTGGCGGATCTCCTGAATGCTGAGACTGTCTACGGTATAGCCCATGGCATCTCCCACGGCCAGACCCAGCAGCGCCCCCCGCATCCGAGGCAGAATATCTCTCATACCGCCGTCCCTCCTTTCCCGTTTGGTGATATTATATAGGTGGAGCAAGCAAAAAGCAAGTGGGAAAAGCCGTGAAAAGCGCCCCCGCCGGGAGGTCGCCTTCCCCTGCGGGGAAGGCTTCCTCCGGCGGGGGAATTATGCACTCCGCTGGAAAACAATGGAAAAACTATTCATAAATTGTGCCTGGTGCACAAAAACAAAATCCGCAGCCTTGCGGCTGCGGACCTTGCAACAAAAAAAGAGGAGAGGAAAATGAAAAAGATGAAGAAATCATATTTGATTTGCCTTTATTGTACCAATCAAATGTGAAGAAAAAAAGTGGATAATTATTAAGCTGGTATTAAGTTGCGGAGAAAATCTATAAGCTTCGTCTTATATCTTTAAGCGGTAAAAAATTATCGAATTTTTTGTTTACATTCTGGACCTGTTGTGCTAATATGTATGCGGTGGACCTTGGGAATTTCTTGAGGGTTTACCAAATTGTGTTGAAAACGCGGGTAAAACCGCCCGTTCTTAACGCCAGAAAAAAATCTAGGAGGAACCCAGCATGGAAACATACGGAATTGAAAAGTATGGCATTTCCGGTATTACGGAAATTGTCCACAATCCTTCCTACGAGGCACTCTACGAGGAAGAGACCAAGCCCGGCCTGACCGGTTATGAGGTCGGCCAGAAGACCGAACTGGATACCATCAATGTTATGACCGGCATTTACACCGGCCGTTCTCCTAAGGACAAGTACATCGTCATGGACGAGAACTCCAAGGACACCGTGTGGTGGACTTCCGACGAGTACAAGAACGACAACCATCCCATGAGCGAGGAAACCTGGAAGGCTGTCAAGGAGCTGGCCATCAAGGAGCTGTCCAACAAGAAGCTCTACGTGGTGGATGCCTTCTGCGGCGCCAACCACGACACCCGCATGGCTGTCCGCTTCATTGTGGAAGTGGCATGGCAGGCACACTTTGTTACGAACATGTTCATCCGTCCCTCTGAAGAGGAGCTGAAGAACTTCAAGCCCGACTTCATCGTCTACAACGCCTCCAAGGCCAAGGTAGAGAACTTCAAGGAGCTGGGCCTGAACTCCGAGACCTGCGTGGCCTTCAACATCACCTCCCGTGAGCAGGTCATCA
>OLHA01000482.1_pt1 | contig 23433 bp, 17 predicted proteins | sample 1605961 | NCBI WGS metagenome assembly OLHA01 (sample SAMN03283288) | human gut metagenome | biome: human-associated habitat; material: feces | host: Homo sapiens | place: Peru | collected 2012
AGCTTCATTCGCTTGCATGGAGTTAACCATAATCAGCCGTTTCCAACGGCTACAAGCCTCCACAAAATCTTTACTTCATTCACTATTTTTATAGTTTTTCAGTGCTCTCGCCTTTGGCATGTTTCAAATGCGTTAACACAATGCAGATTGCACCGAAACATGCCAAAGGCATGTCCCTACGTTGTGATGCGACTGTCATAAATAAATATATCCGCCTTGGGTGGGACGGATATATTTTGTTTGTATTGGGAATGTTTTTTGGGGGAATGGAAGGGATTAGCGAGCGAGGAGTTTGGCTGTGGCTTTGGTGCCGTCGGCCATTGTCACCACTGCGAGGCAGAGGGAGCCTTGTGGGAGGGTGAAGGTGGCTTGGGTGCCGCTGATATTGGCATCAACGTCCAACTTTTCGCCCATCAGTGTGAACACTTCCACAGCCTTGACAGCCTTTGGAGCGGTCAGGGTGGCTACGCCTGCTGTCACCTGAACGGTAAGTGCACCATTCTTCTTCACTTCGGTGATAGAGGTGGGCATTGGCACGATTGGTTCTGGGTCGGGGAATGAGGTGATGGCACGGGTGCGGCAGACATGGAAATACTGCTTGGGCTGGCCATTTGAATATCCACCTTCAAACGACAGGAAGTTCACCAAATCGTTGCTCATCATGGTAGATGTCCAATATTTGTCGGCAGAGAGTGCCACGCCTTTAGCCTTGGCAAGATTGGCGTTAAACGCCGCACGAGCATCAGGATAAGGGTTGGTGTCGGGCTTGCCGTCCTTGTTCACCATTGTCACGCTATTGCCGGTCCAGTTGTTGACCTGACCTTTGCTCTCGTCGGCATCTTTTTCCACCCAAACGAGTCCGCACGAAGCAGCGAAAAGTTGACGCATCTCATCTACGGCAGGCAAATACCATTTCAGATTTTCGTTGGATTTCGACACGCACCAGTTGGCGGCTTGGAATCCGCTTGCCCAGTCGGGGATTTTTGCGATTTCGGCGCAGTTGGCGGCACCATCCATCACATCGGTAGCGGCAGGAATAGCCACGGTGGCTTTCGACCAGCTGAGTTGTTCGCCCTCATCGAGGCTCACAGCCTTGCCGGTTCTGCCGTCGGCATTGATATAGTAAATCATACCCACGCAAGTTTTGCCTTCTACCACAGCACCTTGTTCCCAAGTGCCGTCAGAAAACAAATAGTTGCCCACCTTGGGGGCTTTCAATGCCACGGTGAGCGACAGTTCTGCCGACTTGTCGCCACAGGTTGCACGCAGCACGGTAGTGCCAGGTGCCATACCACGCACCTTGCCATTAGCGGCAATGGTGGCAACACGAGGTTCCGACGAGGTCCATTCCACCGTGGTGCCAGCAGCGGCCTCGGCAGGAAGAATTTCAGCCTTGTAGGTGCGGGAGCCACCTACGGCGAGTTTTGCACTTGTTGGAGTGATTGTGATTGACTCTACAGGCACGCTTTGTGCCGAAACGGTAAATGCAGTTGAGGCTATCAGCGCAGCCACTGCCATCATCATTTGATTTTTCATTAAGGGGTTGGAATAATTAGTGTATCAAAAAATCTTGAATTTATAATTCGCAAAAATAGTGATATTTCGCAATTCACACAACAAACCAAGATTTTTTCAAGAAAAAAAGGAAAAAAGCAAGCCGTTTCTGACGGAGCAGGAACGGCTTGATATGTGAATTATCGAGGATGCTTATTTGAGCATTTTTTGGAGAAGAACTGGCTCGTTGGTGGTGATGAAGTCGATACCATTGTCGATGCACCATTGCAGGTCTTCCTTCTTGTTCACGGTCCAGGCGTTGGTCTTCAAGCCCAGGTCGTGGCACTCCTTAATCCATTCGGGGTGTGCCTTAAACACTTTGTAGTGATAGTCCATGCCGGCAGCGCCGATTTCCTTCAGTTTCTTTGGTGGCATTTCGCCATTCAAGTAGTAAACTTCAGTGCCTTTAGGTGCATATTTGATGAGTTCGCACATAGCGTTTGGAGAGAATGTGATGTAGGTCACGCGGTTCTCCAATTCGTAGTGCTTCACCAAAGCGAGGGCTTTCATCACACACATCGACTCTTGGATAAGGTCGGCGTGAGGCTTCACTTCGAGTACCACCTGAATGTTGGGGTGCTTGGTGAATTCTTGCAAATACTGGTCGAGTGTGCTGATGTATTCACCGTTAGGCACTTTCTGACCAGCCACGTCCTTGGCAAGTGATTTTTGGATTTCCACGCCATTGATAGTGGCATCGTGGTTCACGAACACCTGACCGTCTTTGGTCAACCAAATGTCGAATTCCGAGCCCCAGCAGTGAATAGAGTCGGCCTTGCAGAGGCTGCGGATAGAGTTTTGTGCCGATTCGGTGGCAGTTTGCATCTTGATGCCCTTACCTGTTTTCCAATAACCACGGTGAGCCACCACAAGTGGCTTTTGAGCCACAGCTGCGAGGCTGAGCATAGCCGCAGCTGCACAAACGATTGCTTTTAATGCTTTCATAAAATCTTTTATGTTTTTAAAAATTACTGGCAAAGCCAAATCAATGACTTTGCCAGTCGTTTATTGGTTTAATTCCACTTTAAAATTTTTAAAGACGGATTATTAGCGTCCTTCCACCTTGAAGTTGTCAATAAAGATACGGTTCTTACCCTTGCCGATAGTCTTCAGCTGTACATCGAATGCACCACCGAGAATCACGATTTGGGTGTCGCTTGTAGCACCGTCCACATAGATGGTGTAGTTGGTGTTAGGATTTTCCCATACGAGCAAGCCATCGGGGTCGGTAGTGTAGTTGAAGTGGTTGTCGTCGGTGAGCATGAATGAAGCCACATCGTTGAGCACGATTTGAGCCTTGTTTTCATCGCAGTATAGCACGCCGTTGATAATTTCGCCGCCGTTGCCACCGATAATCTTAGTCACCTTACCAGGACCAAGAACACCTACATACACCTGCACATCGTCGAGTGTACCAGCCTTGGTGCAGTAGCCCACCAGTTGCATACTTACAGCGATGTCCATACCGCTACCGATTTCAGGAATCTTTGGTGACACGAGGTCGCCGCCGTAATGAGTTTTACCCAGTTTCAAGAAGCCTGGACGGCCGTAGCACAAGTTGTTGCGTGAAGTCCAGCCGTGTGAGAGTTCTTCTTCGGTCCACTTGTCGAAGCGAGCACCCGATTCACCGTCGGTAACCCAACCAAGAATACTGGTATCGGAGTGGTTCATCCAGCTGAAGTTTTCGAAGAAGAGCGCACCAAGCTGAGTGACTGGAATATCAATGCTGAGGTCAGTGTAGTTGCCAGTGCCTTGGATATGGAGAACTGCGAAGCGGTCCTTGTTAGAGGCGGTGCAGTTCAGCATCACAGAGTTGGGGTCGGTTTCGCTTGGAGTCACGGTAATCCAGCTCACATCGTCGCCTTCCTTCACTGGGCGCACCTCATAGGTGTAAGGCACGTTGGTAAGCACAGAGAATGGAGTGGCGCCACCTTCGCGTGCAATGGTGATGCTGTTGGCAGATGGCTTGATGTAAGGCTCGCTACCGGTTTGGCGAATGGTGAGAGGCACAGGTTGCTCCACACCGTCGAGGTAGATTTTATACACCATGTCGCGGGTGTCGGGCTTCTTGTTCTCTACGGTTGAGAGGCGGATAATACCATCGCCTTCACCTTCGGTTGGGAACACGCGGCACCAGCCGTTTTCACTTTGGCAAACGAGTTTCCATGGGCGATTACTGCGCACCACGATCTTCTTAGCCTCTGAATAGGCAAGTGTGTCCACCGCTTCGTAATTGAAGTCGTAGGTCATATTCTCCAAGCCTTCGAGAGTGAAATATGGGTCGCCTGTAAACTTATCGTCGTCGCTACAAGCTGTGAAGCCCATCGCTGCCACCACTGCAAGAGCGGCAAGCAGCAGAGATTTCATATATTTCTTCATAACCATTAATGTTCTTTATAAGGGAATAATTCATTACCTGTGATGGCTGAATAGCTCCACCATACAGGAGTCTTCATAGTGTTGTCGCCACCCATGCGAGCGAGGGCTGCGTCCACGTTTTCGCGGTTGTTGGCCACGGTGGTGTTAGGATAAGCGAAACGCTGAGGGTACTTGTAGTCGTTGAAATCGGTACCGTTACCGATAGTGAGCACAGGGTAGCCGGTGCGGCGCACTTCGTGATATGCTTCCATACCAGTCCAGAAGAGGGCGAGGTATTTTTGTTCGCCAATGAGTTGGAGTTTGTTTTCAGCCTTGTCCCAGTTAGCGAGGTCGGAAGCGAGGAATTTGGTCACGTCTTCGTCGGTGATGTAGCATGGAGTTGCGCTAAACAATCCCCAAGGAGCCCACTTCAGGAGCGAAGCCTTCACAGCACCCTCATAAAGTTCTTGAGGAGTCTGTTCGAGGGTGATTTCGCCACGTTGTTCCATTTCTGCCAAAATGAAGAGCACTTCGGCGTAGTCCATAAAGTAAACAGGGGCATCGTCGCGCACAAACACCTCATAGTTGAGTTGAGCGGCACCAACGTTTGATCTGCTGCGTTCGTCAGGTGTACCACCAGAGATAGCGCCCTTCCATCCGTCGTTGCCTTCGTTGAACCAGATAGGGAGGCGTGGGTCGGTGTACGACTGAATGCCTTGATCGTCGGTGTAAACGGTCATCTTGATCATCTGCTCAGCTGCCTTGTAAGAGCTGCCAGTGAAGTCAGTTTTCAGCTTATTGTGGAAATAGCTGAAATATGGGTCAATACCGGTGAGCTGCACAGTGGCGTTGTCGGCATTGCTTGAGATTACAGGATATTTGGTTTGGTCGTTGATCATTGCCTGAATGCGTTCGCCTGATTTCATTTCAGGGCGACCGCTCACACGGCAAAGCAAACGGAGCATCAGCGAGTTGTTGAACTTGCGCCATTGCTTCAAGTTGCCGGCATACATCTGGTCAACTGCGCCCAAAGTGGCGTCGGTCTTAGGATTAGCGGCATAAATCTCATTGGCTTTCTCAAGGTCGGCAAGCATGTCTTCATACACCTCTTTTTGTGATTCAAACACAGGCTTGATGATACCTTCGTTACGGCCACGGAACGCTTCCTTGTAAGGAATGTCGCCATAGATAGCGGTAAGGTTTTCCATCAAAAGCACCTTGAGTGTCAAACCCACAGCCTCAGCGGCAGAATTGTTGTACTTCTGTGCCAATTCAATCATGTGCATGATATTGGTGCAGCGGTTAGCGTAGCCGTTCCACACGCTTGAGAAGTTGGCTTCACCAATTTTGTAGCGGTTTTCTTCACGAGTGCCACCGCCGCTGAAAGTGGTGTATTGCACAAGCTCGTCGTTCCAGAACCAGCTGTAGTTTTGCCACTGGTTGTTGGTCATGCCATAGAATGTGGGGGTGAACATTGCATAAGGGTTCTGCAAGTCGCCGAGCATCATATTGTTTGGGTCGTGATTTGTTTCTTCAAAATCGCGGGTGCAGGAACTGCCCATCACACTCAAGCCTAACACCGCCAAACCCATATATAATAATTTCTTTTTCATAATTTGTGTTGATTAATTCTGTAGTGTTTAGAAGCTAAGTTTCACATTCACGCCATAAGAGCGAGTCATTGGGAAGGTCATGGTTTCGATACCGCTGGTGATGTTGGCACCATTGAGCGAACCGCCTTCTGGGTCGAATGCTGGGAAGCTGGTGATACAGAAAAGATTGGTAGCATACACACCAAACGATGCTCCTTGAAGCACTTTGGTCTTAGCGCAGATGCTCTTTGGAAGAGCGTAGTCGAGGCGTACTTCCTTACACTTCAAGAAGTCGGTCTTGAAGGTGTTTTCTTCCACGTTGTCGCGGTTCCACTTGTAAGAGCTGTAGTAAGTGTTGATGTTCTCAGTCACAGTAGTATTCTTTTGGTAGGTAATAGTGCCGTCGGCGTTCTTCACCGCATTCACACCTTGCACCACCAAACCGTCTTGACGGCCTTCGAGTGAGTTGGTGAGCTTACCTTGATAGCTCAATGCGAAGTTGGTTACCGAGAAGCAGTGACCACCCATCTGAGCAGAGAATGTGGCACTGAGGGTGAAGTCTTTCACACGGAGCTTCTGGGTCATACCACCACGCCATGTTGGAGCCACCTTGCCGATGCGACGAGTTGGGCTCTGGTCGAGCACTGGATAACCATTCTTGGCATTCACGAGAATTTGACCTGAACAGTCCACGGTGTTGCCGTTTTCGTCGGTGTAGGTTGATCCTTCAGGAGCACGTTGGTAGCCCTTACCGTAAATCACATTCATTTGTTGACCTACATAAGAGTAGATATACACACGGTTACCGATGGTGGTACCGTTGTTGCCTAATTGAAGTGGAGTTTTTGGATCCCAACCTTCTTGGTAGCTCACGAGCTTGTTCCAGTTGCGGCTCCAGTTGATGTCCATGCTCCATTGCACGTCTTTAGCGCGCACTGGCACAGCATGCAAGCCGATTTCAATACCGCGGTTGCGAATCTCACCAGTATTGATCTTCATAGAAGTGGCACCGATGATAGCGTCGGTAGCAGCAGAGATAATCTGGTCGGTGGTTGAAGAGGTGTAGAGAGCCACGTCAAGACCGAAGCGGTTTTGGAAGAACATGGTCTCAAGACCCATTTCCCAGCTTTCCACATTTTCAGGCTTGATATATGGGTTAGAAATGCTGCCTGGCACGGTGTAGCCACCGAAATAAGTGGCAGAGCGAGTGTAAGTGTCGTTCAAAGTGTATGGGCTGGTGTCGTTACCCACGTTTGCCCAAGAGAGGCGAACCTTCAGCATATCCACCCACTTAGCGTGCTTCTTGAGGTTGAGAGCCTTGTCCACGAGGATACTTGCACTTACTGATGGGTAGAAGAATGACCAGTGACCGGGGCCGAGAGCCGACGACCAGTCGTTACGGCCGGTGATGTCGAGATAGTAGGTGTCGGCCCAGCTGAGCGATGCCATACCATAGAAGCTGTTCACTTCTTTTTTCGACTTGTTGTTGTAAGGAGTTGGGTTCACACCCACAGGAGTGTTGTTAGGATTGTAAACGCCTGGTTCACCAAGTTCGCTGAGGGTGATGTAAGAGCGATACCATCTGCGAGTCATGTTGTTGCCACCGAATGCCACGGTGATGCCGAGTTTCTTGTTCACGAGTTCGTTGTTCACGTAGCGGAGCAGGAAGTCGTGGTTGTACTCGTAGTCGCGGATAGTTTGTTCGCGATAGTAGCCTTTTTCATAACCTGGAGAGTAGTATGGGCGTTGCAGCTGGCGGAATTCGTCGTTGATGTCGAGACCGCTTCTGAGGTCGAGAGTCAAACCCTTCACAGGAAGCTTAATGTTGAGCGACACGTTACCGTAGATACGGTCTTTCTTGTTGCCGTTGAGTGCTTCGTAAAGAATGCGATAAGGGTTGTAGGTGTTTGAAGGGTTGATGGTGTAACCATTTTCCACGTTTTCGCGAGTGAAGCGACCTTGGAAATATTCGTCCTTATAGTCTTGAATAGGGTTACAAGAGAAGCCCCATGCGAGCAAGTACATTGGATTGGATGCGCTATAACCAGCCACAGGCATATTGTCGGATGACTTGTGGGTGTAAGTGGCTTTAGCGTTGAGTTTCACCCACTTGTTGAGTTGGGTAGTACCAGAGAAGTTCACTGTTTGCTTTTGGTAGCCAGTATTAGGGAGAATCCAATCGTTGTGAGTGTCGGTGATTGACAAACGCGCGCTTGAGCCCTTGCCGTTACCACCATCGATGGTGATGGTGTTGTTGTAGGTCACACCGGTTTCGAAAATACCAGAGAACCAGTCGTCTTGGTAAACCCATGGTTTCTTTTCATAGGTACCGTCTTCCCAGTTGCGAGAAGAGTAGAGGTAGCGCATTTGGTTGGCGTCGTATCTTGCACCGAATGCGTAGCGAGAATAGTTACGGGTCACAGCCACGCCGTCGGGAGCGTCTTCAGCTGCGATGTTCCAGATAGAGAAGTCCTTGTAACCGAGGTCGCCACCAGGGCCGTATTCCTTTTGGAAATCGGGGAAGTAGCTTGCCTTTTCCCATACGATTGAAGAGTTAATCGACACACCCACACCCTTGCGTTGGCGGCCGTTCTTGGTGGTGATGATGATAGCACCGTTAGCTGCACGGCTACCGTAAAGCGCAGTAGCAGCAGGGCCTTTCAGCACACTCACGTTTTCAATGTCTTCAGGGTTGAGGTCGGAAGCGGCGTTACCGAAATCGACTGGGGCATCGTTGTTGGAGTAGCTACTACCGCTACCTGATGAAGTGCCACCAGAGGTTACAGGCACACCGTCAATAACGAAGAGGGCTTCGTTGGCACCATAGTTGAGCGATTGGTCGCCACGGAGCACAACGCGCACCGAACCAGTAGGACCAGAGTTTGCGCCAGTGAGGCTCAAACCAGCCACCTTACCATCCAGACCGTTCAGCCAGTTACCGCTTGAAGTCTTGGTGAGTTCGGAGTTGTCGACTTTGGAGACAGCGTAACCCAGCGACTTCTGTTCGCGAGTGATACCCAATGCAGTAACTACCACACCCTCGAGCATCTTGCTTGATTCTTCCATTGTAAGAGTCACTTTACCATTCACAGGCTTCACTGTTTTGGTTTTGTAACCCACAGAGTTTACTACAAGCACAGCATTCTTGCCGTTCACCTTCAGAGAGAAGTGTCCGTCGATGTCGGTGCTTGTTCCGTTTTTAGTACCCTTTTCCATAACGGTGGCGCCAATCATAGGCGTTTTGCCGTCACTTTCGAAAATGGTACCTGTCACTCTATCCTGCGCCGCTACCGAAGTGGTGAGCACAAGCATAACGAGCAACCATGCGAATTTTAACGCGTGTTTAAAATGCATCATAGAAAGTTGTTTTTAGTTAGTAATTGATTTGATTTTGCTATTGACCTTGATTGGCAATATGTAGTAGTATTGCTGTTCATTGAATCGGTTATATTAGTCTAATAAAACTATCTACAAAATTAAGCTTTTTAAACCATTCTTCAAAAACAATTACAACCGTTTTTTATAACAAAAATGTTAAAAATAAATGTTAAAAACGTAAACGTCACCCAATCCCCTATTCCACAACATTTTACTACTGCCATTATCTATAAAAAAACAGCCGAAAAACAGCCGACGGCGAAGCCGAGTTCGCCCCTACGCAGTATTTTACAATTAAGTTTGATTACTTGAGAGAAATATGGTATTTTTGCACCGTTATTTTTACAAACTATCGCTAATGGAACTTTTTGGACACACTAAGGATGTGATTCGTGCTAATTATTTCTACCTGATGGAACGCCTGTGCCCATCAAAAATCAGCGACGCGCACGATATTCCCATCATTATCAACAATTACAACCGCCTGACGATGCTGAAGAAACTCATCGACTCGCTCACCTCGCGCGGCTACACGAATATCGTGATTCTCGACAATCAGAGCACCTATCCCCCACTGCTGGAGTGGTACGCCAAGTGCCAGTTTGAGGTGATTCGCCTGCCCAAAAACTACGGATTTAAGGCACTGTGGAAATACGCTCCGGTACGGAAGCGTTTTTGCTCCGACTATTACATCTACACCGACCCCGATGTGCAACTCTCGCCCGAATGTCCTGCCGACGTGGTGGAGCGCATGTTCCATATCCTGAAATGCAAGCGAAAAAAGGCGTTTAAAATCGCTCCGTCGATTCGCATCACCGACTTGCCCGACTGCTACGAGCACAAACAGGACGCAATCGACTTTGAAAGTAAATATTTTATGGAACAGACCGAGGAAGATGGACTCACACTCTACCGTGCGCCTATCGACACCACATTTTCGCTCTACCGCCCTCGCATTGGGCTAAGTCGCCGTGTGTCGCTGGAGTCGTACCGCATGGCTGAGCCTTACAGCCTTCTCCACCTTCCATGGTATCAAGATTCAGCGAACCTCGACGAGGAAGATCGCTACTACATCAATTCCGCCCACCAAGCCACAATGTGGTCAACGAAAAAATAGTTTTTTAGAAGTTAAGGAGTTAAAGAAGTTAAAGAAGTTAAGACGAATGCTTTTTAGCTTGTAATCAATCTTTTAACCTCTAACTTCTTAATTTCTAATTTCTGGAATGATTTTTTTCCAAAATTTAATCATTCTTTTTTTGTTCCAGCCGTGGCAGCCGAAAGGTAGTTGGTTGGCATTTTTCTTGTAGCAGTATGCAGGGTGTTTGTCGAAACTGAATTTCATGGCTTCGAGATAGTCGGGGTATTTGAAGTCAAGCCCGTTGCGGTTGGGCTCGATGGCGAAAAACACATCTTCGTTAAACAAATGATACTTTTCGTGCGACAGATATTGCTCGATGAGCGCGCGCAACTGCTTAGTGGCACGAATGTGCGACTCCACCTTTCGAAGCGAAAGTCCACCATTGCCCACCTTATTGCCGGTGATTTGCGAATTGGGTTTGCCGGTGATGTCGCAATAGCATTTCTTGATTTTTGAGCACAGACGCATGAGCGGATTGCGGTAGATGTCGCGCACTATCCACGGCGCGCCCACATAGTCGTAGCCTTTGGCGCACCACTGGTGGAGTTCGTCGCGGAAAATATAAGTATCGAGTTGGGCAATCAGGATGTACTCGAACCGTGAAAAACGCTCATAGAATGCCGTGGAGAGCATCAGCGTGTTGTAGGCGTGAATGTTGGTGAAAAAACTGTCGTCGAAACACTCCTGCTTCACCTGCGGAAACATCTTCCCCACCTCAACCAACTCCAGCGAGGCAGGTTTCACAAAGAAAATAGGATAATCCTTGAGCACCGTCACGATGTTTCGCAACGAAACTTCCTCATACTCACCAAGCGCGTCCCTGTAAATCGGAACCAACACAGCCACTCCTTCCGTCATACGTCAAATAATATAATTCAAAAACTCCCAACAAAGTTACAAACATTCCCCTACATAACCAAAACCACCCCCACTTGGCAGGGGATTGGCTCACACAAATCCCACAGATCTCACAGAATTTTTCTTTTGATGGTGTTAAATCTCACAGATGATTCACTGCAGCTCTGCTCCCTTAGGCTCACACAGATTCAACGAGATTCAACAAAAATAATTTGTGGAAATTTGTGATAATTTGTGGCTGAAAAAAACACCCTATTTAATCCATTAAAAATCCATTAACACCCTAAAAAAAAGTCAACAGGTCAACGAGTCAACGGGTCAACGAGTAATAGGGTATGGAGGTTTTAAAAAATTGGTGGTAATGGGTTTAAATGGATAAAATAGGTGTGAAAATCGGAGTAAATTAGGGTGTTCGCAACCCCCACGCTACCCTCGGTGATGGTATTGTAGGGGGAATAAAAAATGCCTCCGAGTGGGGGTGAACCCTCTCGGAGGCGGAAGTTATATCTGTGTTAGATTAATTCTTGGGAGAATTATTTAACTTTTTCATAAATATAAACTTCGTGGATTTCCTTGGTGTAACCTTCGTTAGCGAAAGGACCTTGGCTCATACCGAGGATGATTTGAGTACCACGGTTGTTGAGAACGAGGAGGTCGTCGGTAACTGGGTCGATGCAAAGACCTTCGATTTCACCTGCACGGCGGAAGTCGGTCATTTCGCGGAGCAATTCTACTCTGCCACCCATAGCGCCACCAGCGATCTTACCTGTACGCTTAACTACCTTACCTGCCTTGTCGGTCTTAACTGACCAAGGAGTATCCTTAACAGGTTCAGTACCGTCAACGAGACCAGTGTAAGGAGCACCAGTGATGTCCATCTTGTACACGTTGTCAGCGATGTGGTAAGTAGATTCACCATCGTCAGCAGCGAGAAGCATAGTACCATCAACTACGAAGATACCTTGGCACCAGTATGGTTCAGGACGGCATTGTACCTTAGTGTAGTATTGCTTAGTTTCGAGGCTGTAAGCATATACATAGCGGCTGTCAACCCAGTCAGAGAGCCATACGAGGTTGCGTTCGCGGTCAACTGCAACACCAGAAACTTCAACTTGACCAGATTCTGGACGCCAAGGAATACTTTCCACATATTGGAGAGTGTTAGCGTCGTAGATGTCAACAGAGATGTTCACGCCACGGCCGAGGTTGAAATATTCGTTACCGGTGTAGATCTTGCCATCGTAAACGTCGATGTCGCCGAAGTGGTTAGCACCACCCTTAGCTGGATCTGGGTTGTTGAACAATGGGTCGATGAACTTGCCAGTCTTTGCGTCCTTAGTCTGAACACGCTTCTTAACGAGGTTCCAGTTACGGTCGAATTTGTAAAGACCACGAGTGTCAGATACGTAGAAGTAGTCCTTGTCAGCAGCGATACCTTGACGGCCAGGAACTTCAACAACTTTCTTCAAACGGTATTCAGTACCGAGGTGTTGAGCGTTTGCCAAACCAAATGAGCAAACAGCCAAGAGAATCATTAATTTTTTCATAATAACTTTTTTTAAGTTTTTGTTAATGAAATTGTTTTATAAAAATTTGGTTAAGAGTTTACTTCAAGTTGGATAATTAGAATTTGAAGAGACCCATGAGTTGAACTTGTTCGCTGTTCTTCAAACCACCAGCTTCCTCAACTCTGTCGCTGTACATGAAGTGACCATAGTTGAGTTGGATCTTCACGTTCTTGAAGAGTTGGTAAGTGCAACCTACGAGAATGCGGTTGTAGTTGCAACCAGCAGAAGTTTTGTTGATGTCGTCTTTGTACATGTCCCAACGCACGAGTGGAAGGAACTTGCCAGCGTGGTAGCCTGCGAGTACGTAAGCTCCTTGTTCGTCAACGTAAGTGTCGCCACCCTTCTCTGACTTCATGAAACCGTATTCAGCGCGGAGGTCGAGACCGTTAGGATCGTTGTACCATGCGCCAACAACGAAGCGGTTCATTGGCATGTACTTAGAAACGCCTTGGGCAGGAGCTGCACCACCAGCAAGAGCTTGTGGGTTGTATTCACCCCAGTTGTAAGTAGCCTTCACGTTGAAGTTCTTGAAAGGCTTGATAGTTACGCTTGCGTAGATGTCCTTAGTGTTGTTGTTGTCGTCCTTGCAAGGAATTGAACCGTTGGTCACAGCGAAGTCGTAGTGGAAGTACTTGTTGATGTCACCGATGAGCATAACGCCGAGGTCGCGACCATAGTCTACGAAGTTGTAAGAATATGGGTTGCGGCAAGCGATGCGGTAAACGATGTTAGAGAAGTCAACAGTTTCCAAAGTAGCTGGAGAGATGTCGTAGTTCTCATAACCGAGTGGAGTGTAGAATTGACCGGCGCGAACCTTGAATTCTGGGCAAATTTTCCAAGTTGCGAACGCGTCCATCACTTGGATATTCTTCTGACCGTTACCGTTGGTAGAACCAGCGATACCGTTGAAAGCTTCGATTTGGAGACGGAAGTCTACGTTTTCAGACACCTTACCGTCCAAGAGCAAGCGGAGACGCTTAGCTTGGAAAGAAGAGGTAGAAGCGTTTTTGTTGCTGGTGAAGTTCCAGCCAGTTTGGAGGTAACCAGAGATTTTCACTGGCATCTTCTTCAAGAAGTCAGCAAAGTCACTTTGTGGTTCAGCCACAGGTTCTGCTACAGCTTCCGCTGTTGGTTCAGCGATTGCTTCAGGAGCCACTGCTTCTTCTGCAAACATAGCTGGAGTTGCTAGAGCAGCACAGCTAAGAAGAGTAAAGATTGATTTCTTCATAATTTTGAAAATTTAGTTAATAGAAAATTGTGATTATCTATATATTTTAGAGTAATATATATTCGTAGTTATCGTTTATACAAGCCCTCGGTTATTTCGTAGTTTCTATAAATTTTTTATGCCATTAGTTATAAAAGGCAAAATTTATTCTTCACAAAGATACGAAACATTTTTCAAAACGAAAGCGTTTTTTCAATTATTTTTACTTTTTACGCGATTTTACGAGCAATTCGCCAAGCACTTCGATGTTTTCTGCTGTCAAATCGGGGTTTGGGTCGTTGGCGATGGCTGTTTCCAAAGTGGTTTCGCCACTGAGCACGAGCACTCCGAGCGAGCCAGCGTTTTGAGCAGTAGCCACATCGGTGTAGATGCGGTCGCCCACCATTGCCAATTCGTCGCTCTTGTAGCCGTATTTGTCGCGAATGCAGTAGAGCATATTTGGATTGGGCTTGCCAATCACCACGTCGGGCTTGCGCTTGCACGCTCCCTCAATCGCCTTGCAGATTGAACCGCAGTCCACGAGAATCACCTCCTGATCGGTTGGGCACACCCAGTCGGGGTTGGTGGCGATGTAAGGAATATCGGCTTTCGATGCCCACCAGGTGGCGCGGCACAGGCGTGAATATTCCAAAGTGGTGTCGAATGCCACTACCAGCACATCGGGACGGTCGGCAGGATCGTCGGCACACAGTTCGAAGCCAGCTTTCACAAATTCCTCTTGCATACTTGGAGTGCCGAGGGTGAAGAGGCGCTTTGCTTCGGGGTGGTGCTGCTTGATGTAGTCGATGGTGGCGAGCGATGAGGTGTACATTTGCTCATCGGTGGCGTGAATACCCAGTTTTTCGAGCTTCAAAAGATAGTCTTTGTGGCTCTTGGTTGGGTTGTTGGTCAGGAACGAATAGCTGATGCCGTTAGCGGTGAGCGTGTCGAGAAACTTGATGGTGTAGGGAAACAGGGTTGAGCCCATGTAGATGGTGCCGTCCATGTCGAGTGCCACATGCTTAATCTTGGCAAGTGCCTCCATCAACTTCTCTTCGCCCATTGGCGACATGTATTTATTAAATTCCATAATTGCAGTATTTATAAATATAATGTATTAAAAGGAAAAAGGTGATTAGGACGACCGGTGCCCTATTCACCTTTTATTGAATTATTGGTTATTCTTCGTCGTAATTGATTTTAGAAGCACGTTCGTAGCCATCGCGTGGAGCTGCCCACATTGAGATGAGCACAAACATACCGATGATGGCAACAACGATGATGGTTTCGAACACGCGGGTCCAACCAAATGCATCTGCCACATAACCAACGAGCAAACCGCTCAAACCTGAGCCGAGGTAGCCAAGAATACCAGCGATACCGTTGGCACGAGCCGAAGCCTCTTTAGTGGCTTGGTTACCGAGTTCGATACCGATAAGTGCCTGTGGACCATAGATGCAGAAACCTGCACCCACGAGCACAGCGGCAGTGACGGTGATGCCACAGTCGTCTGGCAAGAAGCGGAAGATGGTCATGAAGATTGCCGCACCAGCCATGCACATCACGCACATGCGGTGACCTTTGCCCTTGAAGATGTGGTCGGTGGCCCAACCAGCGAACAAGGTGCCCACGATACCAGCGATTTCAAACGCCGCAGTGGTCCAGGTAGCGCTCTTGATATCGAGACCACGAGCCTCGGTCAAGAATTTAGGACCCCAGTCGAGCACGCCCATACGCACTACATACACAAAGAGGTTGGCAATACAGAATGTCCAAACCCAACGGTTTTTCCACACCATTTCCATTTCGAATTTCTTGCGAGCCTTTGCGCTCTTCTTGTTTTCGTTCAAGCCGCCGAGACCAGTGTCGGGAAGGTCGGGCAGACCCACTTCCTTAGGCTCGTCGCGCAAGCCGAGGAACACGAAAATCGAAGTCACCACAGCCAAGCAAGCAGGAGCATAGAAGCACCACTTCCACGCACCAATGTGCGCAGCGTAGGTGGCAGCCTGGTCCACAGCCTGAGCCTGGTCCACACCATTGGTAGTGAGGTTTTTGATGATGGTGTTAACCACACCGTCGGTTTGGGTCATGTCGGTACCCATTGTGCCCATAATGTAGCCGCAAGCCACCACAGCGAGAGCCGCACCGATAGAGTGTGAGCAGTTCCACACACTCATCTTGGTAGCCAACTGGCTTGGGTGAATCCAGTGTGGCAGGATACGCGCACATGGAGGATAACCGAAACCTTGGAAGTATTGGTTGAGGATGATAGTCACACCCATCAACATAATGAACATATTCACGAAGTCGGGGCCTTCATTCACGCCAGTGAACAAGGCACTCAAGTTGGCACCGTAGCCAAACAGGAAGTTCGACAATGCGCAGAGGAGCAGACCTGCAGCCATTACGATACGCCCTTTCACACGGTCAACGAGGTAACCATTGATAAAGCGTGAAAAACCATACACCAGTGAGCCGGCGAAGATAATCCAACCGAAGCTCTTGTTGGTAACACCGTATTCAGCGGTGATACCTGGCATGGCCACAGACATGTTCTTGCGAACAAAGTAGAACACGGCATAGCCAATCATCGTCACTAAGATGATGCGCCATTGCCAATTCAGGAATCGCTTCCTGTCTTTGCCTAACGAGGCATAAACATCATTTGCCATAGTTTATTTTTTTAGAGTAGTTTGAATGGAATCTGAAAGATATAATTAGTTCTTATTTTGCTCTGCAAGATACTTCTCTTCCTTGTAGGTGAGTGCCATGAAGAATACTGAGAGGGCACAAGCGATGAGCAGGAGAATGAATGTCCAGTCCCAACCTGCGTTTTCAGCCACATAGCCAATCACCACGTTGGCGAGGATAGCGGTACCGAGCACATAACCCATGAAACCTGTCAAACCAGCGGCGGTGCCGGCTGCATTCTTTGGAGCGAGGTCGAGAGCCTGCACACCAATCAGCATCACAGGACCATAGATAAGGAAGCCGATAGCGATCAAGCAACAAATCACCACGGTGAAGTTGTTGAAGAATTGCCAGTAAACCACGATAGCCACAGCCACGAGTGCCATGAAGATGATGGTAGGCAATGCACGGCGGCCTTGGAACACCTTGTCGCTCAACCAACCGCAGAAGATAGTGCCAGGGATTGCAGCCATTTCATAAGCGAAATATGCCCAACCTGCATCCTTCAAGTCCACACCTTGTTCCTTCAAGATGGTAGGAGCCCAGTCGAGGCATCCGTAGCGCACCATATACACGAAAGCATTAGCGAAAGCAATGTACCAGAGCAATTTGTTGGAAAGCACAGTCTTGAAGATTTCACTCACTGAAAGTGACTTTTCATCAGCCTTGCTGTAGTTCTTAGCAGCGTGGCCGCTCCATTCTTCGATTGATTGGAGGCCGCAAGATTGTGGGGTGTCGCGAATCAACAAGTAAGCGAGCACTGCCACGAGCACTGCCACAGCGGCAGGGAATGCGTAAGTACCGATAAGGAAGTAGTAGTCGGTGTTAGCGCCATAGAACCATGAGCCGAACCACATTGCGCCGTACACAGCCATAGGGCCAACGAGTGCGCCACCCACATTGTGGGCGCAGTTCCAGAAACTCATCCATGTGCCACGTTCCTTGATTGAGAACCAGTGTGTCATCACACGGCCGCATGGAGGCCAACCCATACCGTTGAACCAACCAACGAGAAAGTTGAGGACTGCCATCAAAGCGATAGCCGCACCCTTATGTTCAGCGCCAAGCCATTGCACTGGCACAATCATAAACAGCATTGAGATAGCCGTGCACACCAAACCGAGTGGAAGGAAACGCTGAGCGTTGCTTCGGTCGCTGATACTTGCCATCACGAATTTAGAGAATCCGTAAGCGATGGCGTTCATTGAAAGCACGATACCCAACTCGCCCTTTTCGAATCCGAAAGGAGCAAGCATAGGAATTGCCATTGAGAAGTTTTTTCTAACGAGATAGAAACCGGCGTAGCCGATAAAAATACCAATAAAGACTTGCCAACGCAATTTCTTGTACTTTGCATCAGCTTCTGGGCCAGTCTGTGCAGGTCTCGCTGCTGGAGGAGCTAAAAAACTTGCCATAATTTAGTTTTAATTTTTTTAAGTTTAGTTATGTTATTATTTATTTGTATCGACTGTTAATTTTGATCAGCAATCCATATCAACTAACTTGTTGCACAAAATTAAGCTATTTTGACTCTATTATGCTAATTTTTTGATGCAAAAATGGCTCAAAAAATACAGCCAAAACAAAAAAGTTTTTTCAATAGAATCAAAACAGCTTAAATTTCAGTCGGCACCACAGCATCACGCGCGATGCCGACCTCTTTGTATTACAAAATTAATTAATTATGAATTCAGCTTAATCGTTGCTTCCACATCGAGTGCGTCGGCAATGATGCTGATAGGATTTTCTACGGGCACACCTGTCGACATTTCAATCTGCCACTTACAGGTTTCGCAGTCAGTAGCCACGCAATCGGGAGCCACTTCCTTGATTTGCTTAAAGAGGCCTGAACCGATGGCTTGCGAGGTTTCGTAGTTCTCTCGCTTGAAACCGTAAGTACCAGAAATACCGCAGCATTGCGAATCGAGCATGGTGAAGTCAACACCTGGAATCATCTTGAGCAACTCGGTGCTGTAGAACACCCAGCCCATACGCTCCATGTGACATGCGCTGTGGTAAGCCACGCGCTTCTTATAGTCGGAGCGGAAAGCGAGCTTAATCTTGCCTTCATCGAGGAGTTGGTAGAGGAATCGGGTGGCCAAAGTCATGCTTTCGCGCATGTCGGCTGATTCCATACCGAGCACATGCTCATATTCATCGCGGATGGTGAAGCAGCAGGTGGAGCTTGTGCCAAGCGTCACTCTGCCCTCTTCCTTCGCCTTGCGAATGGAGTTGATGTTGATGTTGCCGTGCTTCTTTGCTTGGTCGTAGAGGCCGTTGGCAATCTTAGCCACGCCACAGCATTTTTCCTTGTCGAGCAGCTGCACGCCGTAGCCCACAGCATTCATAATCTTCACAAGGTCTTTACCAAGCTTAGGGAAGTTGTAGTTCACATAGCAGCCGTGGAAATAGCTCACCTGCTTGCTGTATTGTGCTTGTTGAGCCTTGGCGTTGCGCTTATACCAAGTTTCGAAGCGCTGTGCGCTGTAAGCAGGGAACTGGCGGTGCTTGTCAACGCCAATGGTGCTGTGCATCAAGCTCTTGGTGAGGCTCAAAGCCAAAGTCTTGTTCACGATTGGGGCAAAGCGGTTTGCCATCGTGCCCACGAAGTCGGTGCTGGCGAGAATGCGGTCGCGCAAGCCTGGCTTGTGGTTGCTGTATTTCATGCGGGCCACTTGAATAATGTCGCCCACCTTCACGTTCTGTGGACATGCCACCTCGCAGCGCTTGCAGTTCAAGCACTTTTTGAGGTTTTCGTCGAAGAACACTGGATTTTTCAGACGGTAGCGTTCACCGTCGGGACCGGCTTGCTTTGGGCCGGGATATGCTGGATTTACTGCCGACACTGGGCAATATACCGTACAAACTGAGCACTTCAGACACTGCTCAAAATTGAAAACGCTTTCGCTATTGATTTGTAAGTCTGCCATATCGGGTCGATTATTTTAAAATATTTTTCACTGCCTGCAATGCTGTGAGCATCGACACGCCTGTGCCGTCGGCCATCTTCACGCGGTTGTGTCCGCTGAGCACCGAGCCCACTGCGTAGCAGTTGTTAATCACTTTACCATCTTTCTTCACATGAAGCTTTTCGTCGGTAGCCACACCAAATTCCATATATGGCTGTGTCTCATACACGCCATACTTGGTCCACTGTCCGTGGCCGCCTTCGGCTGCGTTGACATCAAGTCCGAACACTGTTTCGGTCACTTCGTCGTAGTTGCTGTTCAAACCACCGCTCACGAATGAGCCGCTTGCAAGAATGAAGTTATCGGCCTTGAGGCAAGTGTCGGTCAGATTTTGGGTGTTGATGCACTTGAGTGTGCCGCCTTCAATCACACCGCCAATAGCCTTGTCGCCAGTGAGGTGCACGCCGCCGCCTGCGATGAAACGCTTGCGGAGCAGAGTTTGCACACGCACGCCTGGCACCGATGGTGGCAGAGTGGCAAGGAATTGCACATCGCACTTCACCTCGTCCTTCAACTGCTGGCTGAGTGTGGCATCGGCGATACCGAGCACGGCAGGAAGAAGTGCCACGTCGTAGTTGCCGCCTTGAATCTGTTCGTTTACAGCGGCAGCCATACGCTTCACCATATCGGCGTTGCCCAGCACCTTAGCGATGTTTGAAGCGCGCATTTCTGTAGGGCTCTTGCGGGCAGCCTCCAGTTCTGGAATGGTGAAACCTTTCACATCCACCTCAGCACCGAGTTTGCGCAATCCGGCTGCGATAAACTTGGTAGGGAAGTCGAGATAGCCAATGATGTTGACCAGTGCCACCTTCTTCCAAGGGAGTTTGTCGGCATCGGCAAGTGAGGCGTAATCCTCGATAGTGAGCCATGCTGGCTTCACCGCGCCCATTGGGGTGATGCGGTAGTGGTTGGCTTTCGCGTCGCCGGTGGTGCGCACGCCCACTTCGGCGAGCAGTGCCTTAGCCTCGTCGGCGAGGGCTTCTACATTTTCACATTTTGAATATGGGTGATTGGCATCTAATTTAGCGATGGCCTCGAGTGGGTGGCTCACTGCTGCACCCTGTGCATCGTATCCGAGCAGGTCGAATGTGCCAGAGTTGAAGTGCAGGGTGCTTTGACCCATGCTCACGATAGCCACACGCTTGCCGGCTTTTTGAAGTGCCAATCCGGCTGTCAGACCGCTAAGGCCTCCACCTATAATTATAGTATCGAATTTCATTTCATACCTCCTTCCTTTACAAACTGATTCACACCACAGAGGTCTTCATACACCATGGTGATGAGTTGAGCTTCGTTGAGGGTTGCGCCCCAAGCCACTGGTTTCATACCTTTCCAGCGTTCATCGATAAAGTCAGCCAAGTCGGCAGCAGCCTTATCGGCGTTGTTGCCTTGGCAGAGCAGACCGGCAGCACGGCAAGAGCAGAGTTGACCTTGGCAAGTGCCCATACCCATACGGGTGCGGCGGCGAAGGTCGATCATGTTGTTCACGTGCTGTGAATTAACGGCATAGTTAACTTCTGCAACCGAAACGCCCTCACATTCGCACACGAGTGCCTCGTCGAGTTCATCAGCAGGCTTCACGATTTCCTTGGTGTAGGTGCCGTGGCGGCCTTCGGCTGCCTTGTCGGCAAAGCTAAATGTGCGGAGTTCTTCTTCCGACAGCTTCGACTCAGAGCCTGGGAGTGGAGTGGTGGCTGTTTCGCAAGCCTTGTTCACACCAAGCTTCTTGCACACGAGGTCGGTCACCATTTCTGCCATCAGGCGGTAGGTCATCATCTTACCACCGGTGATGGTCACGAAGCCTTCCAAGCCGTCGCGTGTGGCGTGGTCGAGTGTCACGATACCGCGGCTGATGCTTCGGCCGCTTGGGTCGTGGTCGCTTGCCACCAGTGGGCGAACACCTGCATAGGCACGCAAGATGCGTGTGGTGGCAAGTGCTGGAGCGAGTTGCGCACCTTCGGTGAGAAGCACTTCCACTTCCTCATCTGTCACTCGCATATCGTCGCAAGTTTCGATAGGCACACGGTCGCTGGTGGTACCGATCACACACACATTGTCGTCAGGAACAAGGATGTCGGCGTTGGCTGGTTTGCGGCAGCGGTTAATCACCATGTTGTTGACACGGTGTCCGAAAATGAGCAAAGCACCCTTAGCCGGGAACATATTAACAGTGATGCCTGCCATCTTGGCTACGAGCATACCCCAAATGCCGGCAGCATTGATGGTGAGGTCGGCATACACTTCGCGGATTTCGCCAGTGTACTGGTCGCGCATCTTCACGCCCACCACACGAGTTTGGTCGATAATCAGCTCGGTCACCTCGTGGTAAGTAATCACGTCGGCACCATGTATGCGAGCGTCAACCACATTCGCCACGGTCAGGCGGAATGGATCGATTGAGGCATCGGGAATTCTCACAGCACCGATAAGTGATGGATTCACCGCTGGCTCAAGAATCTTGGCCTCTTGGGGGTCGATAATATCTGCTCTGATACCTGCGCGCTGGCACGATTCCACGAAAGTGGCTTGATACGCCAAATCGTCTTCTGGAAGTGTGATGAACAAACCGTCGGTTTCGTCCACACAATGACTTGCGATTTTACGCAAAATCATGTTTTCTTGAATACACTCTGTAGCAGATTCTTGGTCTGTCACAGCATAGCGTGCTCCACTGTGCAGCAAACCGTGGTTACGGCCCGTGGCACCTTGAGCAAAGTCAAAACGCTCGATAAGCAGCACACTCAACCCACGCATAGCGCAGTCGCGAGCAGAACCCGCGCCAGTGATGCCGCCACCGATTACGATGACATCATACTTGTTTTTCAGTTTCACATCCATTACCCTAAAAACGTTTTTATTGTTAGGTTGAAAGTTAGTTATAAAATCTATAGTTGTTCATAGAAAAAAATGGGAACCGAAAGAAAAATAGTTGTCGCCATTTTTGTTTCGCAACCTTTTTGGTTTTTTTTCGCAACAAATTTAGCACCTTTTTTGATAAACGACAAATTTTTAGATATATTTCTCATTTATAATTTCATAATCAGCGAGATTCTTTGTATTTTTGTAGGGAAAAAGAGCGGATTTCAGTTGCGAAACAAAACTAAAATCCAAAAATTACGCAATACCGACATGACTAAAGAGCAACGACATCAAATCATCATGAACGCCCTGCTGAAAAAAGGGGCTGCACAAGTTACCGAACTTGCCGACATCCTTCAGGTGTCGTCGGTCACTATACGAAAAGATTTAACGGAACTGGAGAAAGAAAACAAACTTTACCGTAGCCACGGCAAAGCCATCATGCTCAATCCGTTTACCAATAATCGATCTGTGAACGAGAAGGAAAAACTCTTCACCGAGCAGAAAACGCTTATCGGCCGTGAAGCCGCAAAGCTCATCACCAACAACGACTCCATCATCTTGGCATCAGGCACCACCGTTCACGCCTTGGCACGCAACATCGTGCCTAACGGCAGAATCACCGTGGTATCGGCTTCGCTGCAAGTGAGCGAAACACTCTCGGAGCACGAGAACATCGACATCTTGCAACTCGGCGGTATGCTTCGCCACAGCTCACTTTCTGTGGTGGGCGAATACAGCGAGATGATTTTGAAGAACTGCGCCTTCAGCAAGCTGTATCTGGGCGTTGACGGCATCGACTTCGATTTCGGCTTCTCAACCACCGATATGCGTGAGGCAAACCTCAACCGCAAGATGATGCACACCGCACAGAAAACCATCGTGCTTGCCGACTCCAGCAAGTTTGGCAAACGCGGCTTCGCAAAAATCGGTGACACCGAGGAAATTGACATCATCATCACCGACGCTGGCATCTCGCCAAAAGACCGCGCCACCATCGAAGACCTCGGCATCGACCTCATCATCGCCAAATAGCGCACCCATTACACACTATATATAATAAAGCCACAAATTCGCCCCCCGAATTTGTGGCCATTTTTTCACCCCCAGTACCATGGAAGCGAGCCGTTGGAAATGGCTTTAGATGAATTTTGTCTGAATTGATATTTGATGCAGAGTTGTGACTGCGAGCCGTTGGAAACGGCGTATTGTGGTTAACTCCATGCAAGCGAATGAAGCTCCGCAGGAGCGAATGAGCGCA
>OLHA01000483.1_pt1 | contig 23411 bp, 25 predicted proteins | sample 1605961 | NCBI WGS metagenome assembly OLHA01 (sample SAMN03283288) | human gut metagenome | biome: human-associated habitat; material: feces | host: Homo sapiens | place: Peru | collected 2012
ATCAAATGGATTGGGTTGCCCGGATGAACAACATTCGGAATCGGGCAGATGAAATCGTCTTGAACGATCTCATCTATGCCTAGAAAAAGTAAATCGTGAAAACCGCCATGGTGCGTACTGATTCTGTCAGTTGCACCGTGGCGGTTTTTGTCATTTCTAACAAAAATAGTTTATTTTCAGAAATCATATTAAAAAACGGCCCGCCTCGATGGCTACTTAAGTGAGGGGGGAAAAATATTTTCGGAAAACACACTAACAAAACATCATTTTTGCCGCGATAAGTGAAGGGGAAATATTCCACCGTGCTTCGTCGAATTTCACAAAAATAAATTATTTTCCGAAACATGTAAAAAATCGGCCTGTTTCGTGGGCTACTTAAGTGAGAGGGATTTGTGCAAACTCTATGAAATTGAAAAAGTTTTGGAAAACACGCAAAAATTAGCCAGTTTCGATGCCTACCAAGTGAGAGGCATTTTAGGCAGTTTCCACGAAAAAGAAATAATTTTCAAAATCTCTTATATTTTTGCCCTTCTCGATGCCTACCAAGTGAGGGGGTATTTGAGTAGCTTACATGAAAAATATTTGAAAGCATGGAATATTTTAGGCCCTCTTGATGCCTACCACATGAGAGGTATCCATGGCAGAAAAAATTTTTGCAAAACACCCTCACAAACCCCCGTTTTCACCGCGATAAGTGAAGGGGTATTGTCCCTCTCAATGTAGCTTGACAAGTTCATAATCATTCATCTGATACATTCTTCCCCACCAGAGCCAGGGGGCCATGCGCCATGACCGTCATACGCGAGCGACTAACACAAGCCTCCAATGCCGGATAGCAACCGGCAAGGCGACGACGGTGGGGACAGGACAATGATACTTCTCGAAAGAGCTGGGCGGAAGCGCAGGGGTGAAACTCCCATGGACCCGATTTGCTGTCGGGCGTCAGATGAATCCAGTGCGCACGGGGGCGAGGTCAAATAGGTGCGCAAAAATCTTAATTTTGAAAGGAAAATCAAATGAAAAACAAAAACGGAATTTACATCATCGGCGTTGACCATGGTTATGGCAACATCAAAACAGCCAACTGCTGCTTCCCTACCGGTGTAGAGAGCAGCGACACGGAACCGACTTTCAAGAACGATTTGCTGATTTATCAGGGCCGTTACTACCAGATTGGCGTTGGACACAAAGAATACGCCGCTGAAAAGGTCATGGACGAGGACTACTACATTCTGACCCTGGCGGCCATCGCCCGGGAGCTGAGCAGAGAACAAATCACCCAGGCTAATGTGTTTCTGGCGGCGGGGCTGCCCCTGTCCTGGGTGGCGAAACAGCGGAAGGCGTTCCAGGCGTACCTGCTACAGAATTGTGAGGTAGAGTTTTCTTTTCGTAGAAAGGATTACCACATCCGCATTGTAGGTGCGGCAGTCTATCCCCAGGGATTTGCCGCAATTGCGCCCATTGTCAACTACTTTACCGGCAGCAATATGCTCTGCGACATTGGTAACGGCACCATGAACATTCTGCGAACTATGGACAGCAATGTGGACTTGCGGCAGATGTTCACGGAAAAGTATGGTGTTCAGCAGTGCGTTCTGGCTATTCAGGAGGCTCTTATGCGGGAACATCACGCCGAACTGGAGGAACAGATGATCCACAATTTCTTGCGGTACGGTGCAGTCGGTATCGACGAAGAACTGGAAAAGGCCATGAAGTTGACAGCCAGCGACTATGCGAAAAAAGTTTTCCGCAAGCTCCGGGAGCATGGCTACGACCCCCGGATTATGAAGCTGTATGTAGTCGGCGGCGGTGGCTGCCTGCTGAAAAATTTCTTCCCCATTGCCCCTGACAAAATCATCATTAACAGCGATATTTGCGCCACGGCCAAGGGGTACGAATACATGGCTGACGTGCAGAATGTGACGGGAGGTGCGAAATGAGAGCCACGAAAACCACAATACGCTTCAAGCTGTCCCGTGCCGAGGATGCCCGTGCGGTGGAGTATCTGAGAAATAGAAAAGCGGCGGGGAGTTCTTTCAGCAAATCCGTGGTGCAGGTCATTAACGACTTCCTGGATGCTCAGGAAGCGGAAAGCAGGGAGGACTCCTTTATGGGTAGATTTCGGCTAATGCTTCGGGAGGAACTGAAAGGGTTGGGAAATACAGTTCCTTTTCAGTCCGTCTCGGAGCCGCCCCAGCCGTCGCAGGAGAACGCCGAGCAAACGCTGGCGTTTTTGAATGCTTTCGACGGCATGGGCTGAGAAAATGACGGCGTTTTTTCGGGGAAACGCCATCGATGTGCTAATGTCTCACAACGATGTGCCGTCGCATTTGATGGTTTGCGGAGTCAAAATCGGACAATGTGATGGCGTATTTGCAGAAAAGCACCGTCCCAAAGCACTGGTTTTACCCGACCATAATTACACAGGGACAGATGCCTACAACAGACCTAGTGTACACTTTTTCATGCACAGTATCGTTCAGGGCAGGGCTGTTTATCACTGAATTGTGGGCAATGTGGGGGCGATTCAACATGATAGAAAAGGTTATGTCTTTAGTCTGGCAAGCATCGCCTTTTGTCCCCAAAGGCAGCTTGTCAGGGCATATCCCTGAAACCCTATGTACTTAAAGGAGGAACATGAACAAAAGAATTTATGAAATAAAAGTCCGGCTGGCAGCCGATGAAATGGCATACCTGAATCAGCTTGTTGCTGCATCTGGATTGTCCAGAGAAACTTATTTGCGGATGGTGATTTCGGGAGTTGTCCCAAAGGAGGCACCGCCTCCTGACTTTTGGGCAATGATGCGGGAGCTTCATGCCATCGGGAACAACCTGAATCAGATTGCCATGAATGCCCATGTGCTGAACGCCATTGATGCCAAGCACTACGACGAGGGTGTTCGGCTATTTCAGGATGCGGTGCAGAATATTCTATCCGCAGTCCTTGACCCGATACCGATTGACAAATTAACACAAGGACGGGCAGAAGTGCCCGTCCCCAACGATGAAAGGAATGACGTTTATAGAAAAGAAGTTATGTAACTCCATTGTGATTCCCATAGCGAAACTGCACCCCTTTGAGGGCCACCCTTACAAGGTCCTCGACAACGAAGAAATGGAGGCATTGACTGAGAGTATTCACACAGAAGGCATTCTCTCTCCACTGATTGTTCGCCCGTTAGAGGATACAGAAGAATATGAAGTAATCAGCGGACACCGCAGGTTGCATGCTGCACAAAAGGCAGGGCTTTCCGAAGTTCCCGCCCTTGTCTATGAAATCAGCCGGGAGGAGGCCGCCATTATGCTGGTAGACAGCAATTTGCACCGGGAGCATATTCTGCCAAGCGAAAAGGCGTTTGCTTATAAGCTGAAAATGGAGGCAATGAAGCACCAAGGCCGTACTTCTCCCCAAGCTGGGGAGAAGTTGGTGACAGCCGAAAAAGTCGGGGCTGATGGTGGAGACAGTAAGAATCAGGTGTTGCGTTATGTGCGCCTGACCCACCTGATTCCGGAACTGCTTCAGCTTGTCGATGACGGCAAAATCGCCCTCACCCCCGCTGTAGAACTGAGCTACCTCTCGGAAAAAGCCCAGACCTTCCTCCTGGAAGAAATGCGCCGCAATGACTGTACTCCATCCCTATCTCAGGCAATCCGCATGAAAAAGCTGTACCAGACCGGAAACCTATCCTCAGAGAATATTTCCACCATCATCCGGGAGGAGAAGGCCAACCAGCAGGAAAAAGTCAGCTTCAAGACAGGCGACCTTCGGAAATTCTTTCCGAAAAGCTACAGTGCGGCCCAGATGCAGGAGACGATTTTGAAGTTGCTCTCCGAGTATCAGCGCAAACGACAGCGAAGCAGAGACGTACGTTGAGGAGGTGATGGCCATACCTGAAAAAACACCGGAAGAACAGACAGTAGCGGTTGTCGCCAACGTCAGTGAAGATTACGGTATGCAGATTCCAGAGCAGGCGATCCGTCGGCTTGCCTGTTTTCTGTTGCCAAAGATCCAGGAAAACCTCGAAAAGGAAACGAAATAATTCTGCGGCGGGCAGCCTTCGCAATGGGGCTGCCCGCCGCACATTTGACGAAAAACAGGAACATAACTATGATGTATCCACAAAAGGAGGATGCTTATGAATGCAGTGATTTACGCACGGTATTCTTCTGACCGACAGCGAGAAGAATCCATTGAAGGGCAGCTTCGGGAATGTACGGAGTATGCAAATAAAAACAACCTGACCTTGATCGGCTCCTATGTGGACCGGGCCTTGTCTGCCAGAACCGATGACCGGCCGGATTTTCAGAGGATGATCGCAGACAGTGCCAAGGGGCTGTTTGAAGTGGTTCTGGTCTGGAAGCTGGATCGCTTTTCCCGTGATCGCTATGACAGTGCCCACTACAAGCACATTCTGAAAAAGAACGGAGTTCGGCTGATTTCAGCCAAGGAGAATATTTCTGACGGCCCGGAGGGCATTATTCTGGAATCCATGCTGGAGGGGTATGCGGAATACTACTCAGCAGAGCTGTCCCAGAAAATCCGGAGAGGGCAGCAGGACAATGCCAGGAAGTGCATGAACAACGGCGGTAATATACCGCTGGGGTACTATGTGGACAAGGCCACCGGGCGGCTGGCGGTGAATCCCGAAACAGCCCCCTATGTCCAGGAACTGTTCCGGCGGTATGCCAATGGGGAGCGGCTCAGCTGCTTACAGGCAGAAATGAAAAAACAGGGATTGCGGTCCAAACGAGGCAATGCCTATTCTGTGGGCGTTCTCAGCAATCTCTTGAAAAATCGCAAATATATCGGAGAATACAAATATGGGAAAGTCATCATCCCTGATGGAATTCCGGGAATCATCGACAAAGAATTATTTGAAAGGGTGCAAATGCGTATGGCGGCGAACAAGAAAGCTCCGGCAAGAGCAAAAGCGGAGGAGGAATATCTGCTCACCACAAAACTGTTCTGTGGCCAGTGCGGACGGCTGATGGCCGGTGAGAGTGGGCGGGGCTGCAAAGGGATTGTCTATCACTATTACAAATGCAGCGGCGCAAAGCGGAAGCTGGGGTGCAAGAAAAAAGCAATCCGGAAAAATTGGATTGAGGATGTGGTAGTGAAGTACACCGCCACCCAGGTTTTAACGGATACCGTAATAAGTCGAATTGCGGATGCCATTGTTATTATGCAGGAACAGGAGGATACTGTAACGCCGGTGCTGAAACAGCAGCTTCAGCAATGCGAAACAGAAATCCGCAATGTGATGAAGGCCATCCGCCAGGGCATCCTTACGGATTCTACCAGAGAATGCTTGGAGGAACTGGAACAGCAACGAGACTCCCTCCGGGGCAGCATTGCCCAGCTCCAGCTGGAACGTAGGAAATTCACCAAGGAAGAAATCGTAGACTGGATCAGCCGCTACAAGGATGGCAATATCAACGACCCGGATTATCGCAGAGAAATTATCGATACTTTCGTGAATTCCGTCTTTGCCTACGACGATAAACTGATCCTGACCTACAATTATAAAGACGGTGGTCAGACTCTGACCCTGCAAGAAATTGAGGTTGCCTTAAGTTCGGATTTAACAGGTATGTGTCCACCAAAAAAAGAAGCACACCCTACGGGGTGTGCTTCTTTTTTTGATATGGACGATTCGGACTCGAACCCATCTCAATGCAACAGTCCAGTGGACTGTTGCCATCCGGCGTTTCCGCCGGATGCTCCTTAATGTCATCGAGTCCTATATCGTCCACGCGAAGCGCGTTCTCGGAGACCAGTGGACTCGAACCCATTGAAATGCAACAGTCCAGTGGACTGTTGCCAAAAGCGTCTCTCGCCGGATGCTCCTTAATGTCATCGAGTCCTATATCGTCCACGCGAAGCGCACTCTGAAGACCGGGGGATTGTCACATTCTTCGCTGGCTCACAATGACATTATCTAACTGGGCTAAGTGCCCTATAGAGGCACTTGGCGTGTCGCCCACTTATTGCACTGTCAGTTTCCGGCAGGCAGAAGCCAGCTCCTGAAGGGTGCTGCATGGCACCATGGGGCACACCGCTGCCGTGCTCTGGATACTGCGAACATACTTCCACTTCCCCTTGGGAATGGGGTTCAGGAAAATTACCCGCCCGGCCTGGCGCTTGGCCTCCCCCAGAGCGGCCAGAGCCCGGGACTGGTCGATGGTCTTGGTGTCCGACAGAATCAGAAGGGTAGTGGCTCCGTTCAGCACCGGCGGCCGGCGGCTGCACAGATATTCCAGGGCGGTGCCTAAGTCCGTGCCCTTGCCGTAAATTCCGGAATCCCGGACAAAGGAGCGGAAGGAATCCATATTTTGCAGCTGGAAGGCATCCGCCTCGGTGATGGCTTCGGAGAACAGAAAGGTGCGGGAATTGTCGGAAACCTGGTTTAGGCTCTGGATAAATCGGAGGGCAAACTCGGAAAACTGCACCATGGAGCCGGAAACGTCGCACAGCAGCACCAGATGCCGCCGATGGGCCCGCTTTTTCCGGTAGCGCAGCCGGTAGAAGCTGCCGCCGGTTTCCAGTCCCTTCCGGATGGTTCGCCGGAAATCCAGCTTCCCCGTATGGCCTCCTGCGCGCCTTTTGGCGGAAAGCTCCCCGTTGATCTGCCGAGCCACACTCTGAATCAGATCGATGGCTTTGGGAATCTCCGTGTCCTTAAACTGGGAAATGTCCCGGTAGAGAATGCCGATTTCCGGATCCAAGGCCTGGGCTCCCGCCCCGGCGTTTTCCAGAAGCATCTGCTGCTCCATCAGGGTTTTGGCAAAGACCGAGTGAATGAACTCACTGTAAAGCTGCGGATTTCGCTCGGCGGTGCCCCGGTACTTTTCCATGAAATTCCGCAGCCGCTGCCGAGCCTCTTCGGGCATGGCGGCATAGGTCTGCCGCTGCTCGTCGCTCAAGTCCATGGGCTTGCCGGAAAGCTGCAATTCCTCCTGGGCCTCCTGCTGGTGCTGCTGCAATTCCTTCTCCCGCTCCATGGCCTCCTTCGCCTGCCGACGCATGGCCTCCTCGGAGAGGAAAAAGCCGTCAAAGGCTCGGTCGAAGGACAGCTGCTCCTCCCGGGACTTGGCGTAAACCGTCCGCAGGGCGGTTTTTACCTGCTCCCGGTCGGCAAGCCCCAGGGCAATCAGCAGCCGCCCGGCATCCTCGGTTTCCTTGGTGCTGACGGCCAGCCCCTCCATGCGCAGAATCCGGGAGAAAGCGGAGAGCTTTTCCAGGTAGACCCCGGGCTCAGTCATGATGATGTCCTCCGCAGCTGCCGCCGCAGGTGCAGGTGTGACCGGGCTCCGGTTCGGCGTCCAAGTCCAGGGCGTCCAGGTCTTCGTTGTTTTTCAGCACAAAACCGGCGGTTTGCCGCAGAGCGTCCGGGGTCAGCTCCCGAATGCCCAGAGCGTCCAGAGCCGCCGCCCAGTCCAGGGTCTCGGCAATGGATGGCTTTTTGAGGATCATCTCGTTGGAGCGGAGCTTCTGGACAGCCAGAGCTACCTGGGCGCAGAGCCGGTCGTCCACATGGGGCAGCTTGGCTCGCAGGATCGCCAGTTCTTTATTCATGTCCGGATATTCGATGTAGAGATAGGCGCACCGGCGGCGCAGAGCCTCGCTGAGGGGTCGTGCCCGGTTGGAGGTGAGCACCACGAAGGGGATGGATTTCGCTTTCACCGTGCCGATTTCCGGAATGGTCACCTGCATTTCGGACAGCAGCTCCAGCAGGAAGGCCTCGAATTCCTCGTCGGCCTTGTCAATCTCGTCGATGAGCAGCACCACCGGTTTCTCCGACCGGATGGACTGGAGCAGCGGCCGTTCCAGCAGGTATTCGTCGCTGAACAGGCTCTTTGTCAGGCTGTCCCGATCCTGGGCGTTCATGTTCACCTGGATGGAAAGCAGCTGCTTCTGATAGTTCCACTCGTACAGAGCCTTGCTCTCGTCCAGGCCTTCGTAGCATTGCAGCCGCACCAGCTCCCGGTCAAGGGCGGCGGCCATGACCTTGGCCACCTCCGTTTTTCCTACGCCTGCCGCACCCTCAATGAGCAGGGGGCGACCCAGCTGGAGGGCAACGAACAGCACCGTGGCCAGGGTTTCGTCGTAAATATAATGGCTCTCGTCCATTTTGGCTTTCAGTTCTTCATAGGTCATAGGGTAAGCTCCTTAATTGTATTCTATAAAAATATTGTATCATAGTTTGTCGGGATTGGAAAGGAAAAAATCCGCCCCTTGACAAAGGAAGGAAAATCGTGTATGATAGGGAAGGTTAGCGAAAGCTAACTTAGCGTTTCCTGAGCGGTTAGCCTAAACTAATCGTTATACGATTCCTGGCATCATCCGAAAAAGAAGGAAGGAACCCTTATGCCCAGAGAAAACAGCCGGCTGGAGGATTATCTCCGGCGAATCCACTGCCTGAGCCAGAAGAAGCCTGTCCGTGCCGCGGAGCTGGCCCGGGATCTGGGAGTTTCCAGAGCCACGGTCTGCGTGTTCATCAAGCAGCTTCAGGAGGAGGGCTATGTGTCCGTTGGGGAGCGCCACATTCTCACGCTGACGCCCAAGGGGGCGGAGATCGCCGAATCCATCTGTCGGCGGCTGGATACGGTGCAGTGTCTGCTGGAAAGTCTGGGGGTGCCCAAGGAAATCGCTGCCCAGGATGCCCTGAAAATTGAGCGGGAGCTGAGCCAGCAGAGCTACCAGGCTTTCCACCGATTCAACAATCGGAATGAAGTACATATTTAGGCGGGAAAATCTCCCATCAAAAAATGTGCCCGCCGGAAGACGGAGCAGTTGACAAAAGACCCAAACCGGGGTATAGTATAGACAAAGAGGGTGCTGCCAGCAGGTCGGCTCCCCCAAGGACTAGGTTAAGAGATAACCGTTACTTTGGTAGAGGGCGGTTATCTCTTCTTATTATTGTTATCCTGGCGAACCAGGGCAATGACAGCAGTAATGACCATGCAGAATTGAAAAATTCCTTCCCATGTAACATTCATGCCTGCCACCCCCTCTCACAATGGATTGGGGGCAAAAGAAGTGGATTACCCCCAAAAGGGGGAACCGCCTGCCGGGGTGCTGGCAACACCATCCACAGCCTATCACAGAATGCGGCAAATTGCAAGCAGAATACATATAAATGCGGAAAAAAGCCCCTACAGCAGTGGAAAAGTGTGCTGTAAGGGCTTTCTTTTATTTATTTCAGCAGCTGGAAGCCCATGATGACGATGCCCAGCACCACCAGCACCACGCCGGTGGCCTGATTCAGGGTCTTGGGCTGAGCCTTGTTGGCAAACACGGCGGCAATCCGCGCCCACAGCAGGGTGAAGAACACGCACAGAATCCAGACCAGCATATCCGGCATACCGCCGATGGCAAAGTGGGATACCGCACCGGTCAGGGCGGTGAAGGTCATAATAAACACGCTGGTTCCCACGGCGGTTTTCAGCTCATAGCCCATGACGCTGGTGAGGATCAGCAGCATCATCATGCCGCCGCCGGCGCCGATAAAGCCGCAGATAAAGCCGATGATCACGCCGCAGATCACGGACTGGACAGCCCGCTTTTTGGCGTCGATCTGAGCCATGGCCTCCTTGGTGGTCATGACGGGACGGACAATGAACTTGATGCCAAGCAAAAAGGTCATGAACACGGAGAAGCCGCCCATGGTGGCCGAGGGCACCAGGCTTGCGATGTAACTGCCCACCACGGTGAAGAGCAGCACGCTGAGCATCATAATCAGGCCGTTTTTGATGTCCAGATTTTTGTTTTTATGGTAGGTGTAGGCGGAGACGGCACTGGCCAGCACATCGGAGGACAGGGCGATGCCCACGGCCATGTAGGGATCCATCCCCAGGAAGGTGATGAGCATGGGGCTGATCACCGCGGCGGCACTCATGCCCGCAAAGCCTGTGCCCAGGCCGGCACCCATGCCGGCGAAAAAGGTTACGACAATTGTCAGCAGCAGTTTCATTGTTTTTCTTCCTCCAGAATCTGACCGAGATTGGTTTCTATTTGATTAAGCGCATCGGCAAAGGCCTCCCGCTGGGCTTCATTCATGCCGCTCAGCAGCCGCCGGGTAAAGGTGTCCTGAACCTGACGGCCTCGGGCGATGACATCCTGGGCTTTTGGCGTGCAAAGAAGCTCGGTTTTTCGCCGATCACCGGCTACGGGATGCCGGGTCAGGTATCCATCCTGTACCAGCCGATCCACATGGACGGAGACCAGGTTGGCCTTGATGTGGCGCAGCTCCACGATTTCTCCCGCGGTTTTGTAGGCGGGATTGTTGCCCAGGAACATGAGAATATCGAAGGCCGTTTGGGGCAGCCCCAGCTCCCGGCACAGAGGTTTGCAGACCGCACTGTAGGCCTGGTTGAACTTCCGGACAATGGTAATACGGAAAACCATGGATTTGCCTCCTTTCAAATATTCAAAATTGAATCATTCAATTTTGAAGTATTATAGCGTGGGAGACTGTCGTTGTCAACAAAAAATTTCGGGAAATTTGTAAAAAAAGATTGACAAAATCAGAATCATCAGTTATTATATAGCCATGGTTAGCATATGCTAACCGAAAGAGATCGGACTTCCTTCCGAAAGCCGGGAATTTCCGATCCATCTGAAACTGCCTGCTTCTTATCCTTTTCTGATAACCCCCCTAATCCCCCAAGCGACAGACTCCCCAGGACGAAAGCGCGCAAGCCTCCCTAAATTGCGCGTCTTTCTCCCTGGGGAGTCTGCCTGTTTTCGTGGAATTTGCGAAAACGGGAAAAGCCCGCCGCCGGCGGGCTTCCTTCATTCCAGAAGATGGGTGAAACGAACAAACTGGAAGTTGTCTTTACAGATTGAGTTGCATAAAAACAGCTGTCTCAGCCGGATTATCATTATATTTTTCTATGAAATAAAAACCATATTTTTCATATAACTTGATAGCCGATTGCATAAAAGGAAAAGTATCTAATCTCATATATTTGTATCCTATTTCCCTTGCATCAGCTATAATTCTTTCGATAAGTGCCTTGCTGATACCCATCCCTCTGAATTGTGGTCTAAGATATAATCTTTTTATTTCGCAATAATCCTCGTCATTTTTTGTTAATGCAACGCACCCGGCAATATTTCCTTCAACAAGTGCCAAATACATTCTTCCATAAGGCAATCCATACTTCGTTTTTATATCCCTTAATTCATCATCTAAATGCTGAGATTTCAAACAGTTTGCCACTTCCGCTCCTTGTTCTAAAATGTTATTTGTATATTCAGTTACTAATTCCAGCATTTCCTTTTCGTGTCCATAAGCTGATATTATTTTCATAATCTTATACTCCCACAAATTCCGATTTATCGAACAGACGCACACATATTGCGCCCGTTGAGTAAAGGATAACTTACATTTCAGGCCGTAAACGACGATAGAACACCAGGCCTGCCAGGTCGGCCAGCACCCAGCCGATGGGAATGGACAGCCAGATGGCAACGACTCCCAGAGCCGTCCGGGGTGCCAGCGCGTAGGACAGAGCCACCCGGGTGCCCAGAGAAATCACCGTCAGAATCAGGGAAACCTGGGGCTTGCGAATGGCCCGGAAATAGCCGTACCACAGGAACAGAATGCCAATGCCCACATACATGGAACCCTCAATGCGCAGATATTGGACGCCGCCGGCGATAATGGCGGTTTCTCCCGGCTCCACGAAAAAGCCCATGAGCCAGGGGGACAGGACGAAAATCAGACCGGAGATCACCAGACAGAAAATTGCGGACACCAGGAAGGACAGCCGGGTGCCCTTGCGGATCCGTTCCGGCTGCCGGGCTCCGTAGTTCTGGGAAACGAAGAGGGAGTAGGCGTTGCCGAATTCCTGGGCGGGCATGTAGGCGATGGTGTCGATCTTTACCGCCGCGGCGAAGGAGGCCATGACCGTGGCGCCGAAGCTGTTCACCAGCCCCTGGATCATCAGAATGCCGAAATTCATCACCGACTGCTGTAAGGCGGTGGCGGCGTCATTGACTATGATTTCCCAAAGCCGGGACAGGCTCCGGGTCTTGGCTTTCGCCTTGGGAAGGGTCAGCTTCCGCCGGGTGTACAGGGCGATGCCCACGCCGGAGACGGCTTGGGCGATGACCGTTGCCCAGGCCGCCCCGGCAACGCCCATATGGAATCCCAGCACGAACCAAAGATCCAGCGCAATGTTCAGCAGCGCGGAGATTCCCAGGAAAACCAGGGGGACCAGAGAATTTCCCATGGCTCGCAGAAGATAGGCGTAGAAGTTATAGAGAAAAACGAAGAAAATTCCCGTGAACACCGGCCGGACGTAGTTTCTCGTCAGCTCCAGCAGCTCGGTTGGGGTTTGCAGCAGCGACAGAATCAGCTCCATGCCCGGGTAGATGATGGCGTAAATCAGGGCGCACATGGCGAGAATGAACCCAAAGGACAGCCGGATATCCTCTCCCAGCTGGGCTTCCTCTCCCGCGCCGTAGTCCGCGGAGAAAAAGGCTCCGCTTCCCATGCACAGGCCGATGAGAATGGAAGTGAGAAAGGTCATCAGGGTGTAGGCCGAGCCCACCGCTGCCAGAGCGTCCGAGCCGATGCACTTTCCCACGATCAGGGTGTCTACCAGATTGTATACCTGCTGCAGGAGATTTCCCGCGATCATGGGCAGGGAAAACTGCACCAGCTTTGCAAAAATCGACCCTTCCGTCAAATTGATTTCCTTCATGAACATGTCTCCGATCATCCGACCATTTTTCGCCATTTTACATCCAAGTTCCGGAAATTGCAAGTCGTACTTCACAAAGGCACAATTCTGGTGTATCATAAAGAAAAGTACAAGGGGGAGCATAAGCCCATGGAAGTGTCATTACTGGAAATGCTGGATGCCCGGGAGCGGCGGGCGGCCCGGCAGCGGGAGCTGCTGGGGCAGTTTGGGCAGACGCTTGTCTGCTTTACCATGAATATTGCGGGGCCGGTGAAAAACAGCCCTTTGATTGCCCGGGGCTACTGCCTGGGGCGGCGGCTTCTTCGGCAGCAGCTGGCGGCGGCAGGAATGCCGGTTGTCCATTTTGAGGAAATCCGGGAGAAAACCGGCAACGAGGCCATTTTCCTGGTCGCCGCCCAGGCCTTGGCGGTGAAGGCGGTGACTACGGCCATCGAAGACGCTTCCCCGATAGGGCGGCTCTTTGACATGGACGTGCTGGAAAGGACCGGACGAAAAATCGACCGGCAGGAGCTGGGCAAGCCGGGGCGGCGATGTCTGATCTGCGGGGGCATGGCCGGAGCCTGCGCCCGAAGCCGCGCGCACAGCGTGGCTCAGCTACAGGAAAAAACAATCCGGATTCTGGAAGAAGCCCTTCTGGAGGCGGACAGCCGGTGCGCCGCCCGGCTGGCAGTGCAGGCACTGCTTTATGAGGTGGCTGTGACCCCCAAGCCCGGCCTGGTAGACCGGGAAAACAGTGGCAGTCACCGGGATATGGACGTGTTCTCCTTTCTGGCCAGTGGGGCGGGGCTCTACCCCTACTTCACCCAATGCGTGAAAATCGGACGGCAGGGGGGCACGCCGGAGGAAACCTTCCGGGCACTGCGGACTCCGGGGCTTCTGGCCGAGGGGCAAATGCTGGCTTCCACCGGCGGGGTGAACACCCACAAGGGGGCGATTTTCTCCATGGGCATTCTCTGCGGCGCCCTGGGACGGCTGGAGCGGCAGGCTTGGGCAGACGCCGACCGGGTGCTTGCCCAGTGCGCCGCCATGACGAAGGGGCTGATCGCCGGGGATTTTGCCGGACTTACCTCGGAAACGGCCAGAACCGCCGGGCAGAAGCTCTATCTGCGCTACGGCATCACCGGAGTTCGGGGACAGGCGGAGGCCGGGTTCCCGACGGTGGGGAAAATCGGCCTTCCCAAGCTGGAAGCCGCCCTGTCAGCGGGAAAATCCATCAATGAGGCCGGCTGCGCGGCGCTTGTTGCCATGCTGGCGGATACCGTGGATACCAACATGATCCATCGTGGGGGTTACGAGCTGGCAAAGGCCGCCTCGGAGGAAGCCAAGGCACTTCTGGAAGGGGAACCCTTCCCCGGCGTTCCGGCTCTGGAAAAGCTGAACCGGGACTATGTGGAGAAAAATCTCTCCCCCGGAGGCACGGCGGATCTGCTGGCCATGACCCTGATGCTGCATTTTTTGAAGGAGGAAGCCCATGAGTGATTACGCCGTTTCCCAGGTTTACCCCTCGGACAAGCGGAGCCTTGCCGGGGTGGACGCCCTGCTTCACCGGGAGGGCATTACCCGGGATGGAAACTTAGACTATATCTGCGCCATGCGGGATGAAAACGACGAGATCATCGCCACCGGCAGCTGCTTTGGCTGCACCCTGCGCTGCTTTGCGGTGAGCCGGGAGCACCAGGGGGAGGGGCTTCTGAACGAAATTATCTCCCACCTGATGGAGGTGCAGATGGCAAGGGGAAACCTGCATCTGTTCCTGTATACCAAGGTGAATTCCGCCCGGTTTTTCGGCGACCTGGGCTTTTATGAAATTGCCCGGGTGGACGGCACCCTGGTCTTCATGGAAAACCGGAAAAACGGCTTTCCCGGCTACCTGAAAGCCCTGGAAAAGACGAAAACCCAGGGAATTTCCGGGGCGCTCGTGATGAATGCCAACCCCTTCACCCTGGGACATCAGTATCTGGTGGAGACGGCGGCGGCTCAGTGCGATACCCTCCACCTGTTTGTCCTCAGCGAGGACGCTTCCCTGGTGCCCTTCGCCGTGCGCAAAAAGCTGGTGCAAGCGGGAGTTGCTCACATCCCCAATGTGGTGCTCCACGATTCCGGCCCCTACATCATCAGCAGCGCCACCTTCCCCAGCTATTTTCTCAAGGACGCGGCGGCGGTGATCGAGGGTCACGCCCGACTGGACTTGGCGGTGTTTACGAAAATCGCCGGGGCGCTGAACGTGACAAAACGGTTCGTTGGCGAGGAGCCCACCAGCCAGGTCACTGGGCTTTACAACGAGATCATGGTTCGGGAGCTTCCCAAGGCGGGAATCGAGTGCCATGTGGTGCCCCGGAAGCAGGCGGCGGGTCAGGCCATCAGCGCCTCCACTGTCCGGCTGGCTTTGCAGAAGGGAGACTGGGAAAGTCTGAAAATGCTGGTACCCCAGACGACCCTGGACTATTTTCAAAGCCCGGAGGCGGCTCCTGTGCTGGAGCGCATCCGCAGGGCGGACAACGTGATTCACTATTGAATTCCGGCGCGGTGCGTATTTTCGCACCGCGCCTGTGATGGTTTTCCCGGTTGCGAAAATCGGAAAAACGGTATATAATACCAGCACAATCACTGGGAGGAAACACATGGAATTTAAGGTATTGGCAGTTGGCGATGTGGTGGGCAATCCGGGGCTTGACCGGGTGCGCCGACACCTGCGGCAGCTGAAACGAAAGACGGGAGCCCACTTCGCCGTGGTCAACGGAGAGAACGCGGCAGTGGTGGGAATGCTGCCCCACCAGGCGGAGGAAATCCTGGATGCCGGGGCGGACGTGATCACCATGGGCAATCATACCTGGAGCAAGCGGGAGATTGTGGATTACATGGATGACTGCCCCCAGGTACTCCGGCCGGCGAACTATGCGCCCCAGGTGCCCGGCCGGGGCTGGCGGGTTTTTGACTCCCCGGCGGGGGAGGTGGCGGTCATCGACCTGATCGGTCGGTGCAACATGGACTACGGCCCGGATAACCCCTTCCTGATCGTGGAGAAAATTCTGAAGGAAATCGATACAAAATTGATTCTGGTGGAGCTTCACGCCGAGGCCACCTCGGAGAAGCTGGCCATGGGCTATTTTCTGGACGGTCGGGTCAGCGCGGTCTGGGGCACTCACACTCATGTGCCCACGGCGGATGCCCGGGTGCTGCCCAAGGGCACAGGCTATGTGACGGATCTGGGCATGACCGGCCCCCGGGACTCGGTGCTGGGCATCCGGCCGGAGCTGTCCATTGCCAAATTCCGGGGAGACCTGCCAGAGCGGTATCGCTGGGCGGAGGGCCCCACCAAAATGGAGGCGGTGCTGTTCACCATTGACAGCACCACCGGCAGCTGCTTGAAAGCGGAAAGGGTAGACGAATGGGACTGAAAATTCTGCATACCGCCGACTGGCATCTGGACTCCCCCTTCGGCGGCTTTTCTGAGGAGCAGCGGGCGTTTCTGCGGTCGGAGCAGCGAAAGCTCCCCGGAAAAATCGTAGATTTGTGCCTCCGGGAGGGCTGCGACCTGATGCTCCTGGCGGGAGACATCTTTGACACCCCGAAGCCTCGTCGGGAGGCGGTGGAGGATGTGAAGCAGGCCTTGAGCCGCTGCCCGGTACCGGTGTTCATCGCCCCGGGCAACCATGATTTCATCACCCCAGGCAGCCCCTGGGTGGAAGAAAGCTGGCCGGAAAATGTGCATATCTTCACCGGCACTCTGGAATCGGTGACGCTGGAAGACCTGGACTGCCGGGTCTACGGCGCAGGCTACCGCAGCATGGACTGCCCGCCCTTGCTGGAGGGCTTCCACGCCGAGGGAAACGAAAAATACTGCGTCGCCCTGCTCCATGGCGACCCTACCCAGCGGGAATCCCCCTGCTGTCCCGTGACGGTCTCCCAGGTTCGGGAATCCGGCCTCAACTATCTGGCACTGGGACATATCCACAAGGCCGGGGCCTTCCGGGCAGGGGGCGGGCTGTGCGTCTGGCCCGGCTGTCCCATGGGCAGAGGCTGGGACGAAACCGGGGACAAGGGCGTGTGCATCGTGACCCTGGAGGCGGAAGCCCAGGTGCAGCCGGTGAGCCTGGACACGGTGCGGTTTTACGATCTGGAGGTGGAGGCCGGGGCTGACCCGGTGACCTCTCTGGAGGGGGTTCTGCCCCCTAAGGGCAACCGGAATTTCTACCGGATTACCCTGACCGGCAGCGGTCAGGTGGACGAAAAGGCAGTTGCCCGGGAATTTTTGGATTTTCCAAATTTGTTCCTGGTGGACAAAACCCAGCCGCCTGTTGACTTGTGGGAGAATACCGACGCGGACACCCTGGAGGGGGTCTACTTTCAGCTGCTTCATCAGGCCCTTACGGAGAATCCGGAAAAGGCTCGGCAGATCACCCTGGCCGCGGAGATTTCCCGAAAGATCCTGGACGGAAGGGAGGTTGTCCTGTGAGAATCTACAAAATGACGGCTACCTTCGGCAAGCTGGAGCACGAGACCCTGACCCTGGAACCGGGCTTAAACATCATCACCGCCCCCAACGAGTGGGGCAAGAGCACCTGGTGTGCCTTCCTGCTTGCCATGCTCTACGGCCTGGACACCCGGGCAAAGACCACGAAGACGACTCTGGCGGACAAGGAGCGGTATCAGCCCTGGTCGGGCAGCCCCATGTCCGGCCGGATTGACCTGAACTGGAACGGACGGGACATCACCATCGAGCGCAGCACCAAGCGGCGGGTGCCCATGGGAGAATTCCGGGCCTATGAAACCCTCTCGGGTCTACCTGTTGAGGAACTGAACGCCGCCAACTGCGGAGCCATGCTTTTGGGCGTGGAGCAGACGGTGTACCGCCGGGCGGGGTTTATCCGCTTTTCTGACCTGCCTGTGACCCAGGATGAGGCTCTGCGCCGCAGACTTAACGCCCTGGTCACCACCGGCGACGAAAGCGGCGCGGCAGACCGGCTGGCGGCTCAGCTGAAAGACTTGCGCAATAAGTGCAGATATAATAAGTCCGGTTTGCTTCCCCAGGCGGAGGCTCAGCTGGAGCAGCTGGAGCAGAAGCTCACCGAGCTGGAATCTCTGGACATTCAGTCGAAGAAGCTCCGGGAGCGGATTGAGGACGTGAAAACCTGGCTCAAGCAGCTGTATAATCACCAGCAGGCCTTGGCCTACGAAAAGCAGGCTTCCGACGCGGTGCAGGTAGCTCAGGCCCGGGACGCCATGACCCGGGCGGAGGAAACGCTGAATCAGATGGAGGCTCTTTGCGCCTCTCTGCCGCCCCGGATGGAGACCGAGGAAAAGGTGCGGGAGCTTCGCAGCTTCCGGGATCAGTGGAACGCCATCCGGGAGGAGGAGCGGAATGCCCCCTCCCAGCCTCAGAAGCCGGAAATGCCCAATCCCTTCACCGGCCTGACTGCCGAGGACGCCCGGGCCATGGCTCGGGAGGATGCCAAGCAGCTGACCCAGCTGTCCGGGGGTAAGCTGCCCCTGGTACTCATGGCCGTGGGTATTGTGGGCTTGCTGGCGGCGGGGGTTCTGGTGAATCTGACTGCCTATGCTTTTGCGGCACTGGCGGGGGCGGCGGGACTGGCATCCCTGCTTCTGGGGGTGTGGCAATACACCCAGGGCAGGCGGCAGACGGCGGCCATTGTGGAAAAATACGGCACCGCCGACTGGAAGCAGTGGACGGTTCCCATTGCTGAATTCGAGCAGGCGGTGGAGAATTACTCCGAGGAACTGAAAACCTATCAGGAAGTCACCAGCGACCTGGAGGTACGGCTGATGGTTCTGCGCAAACGGCGGGACTCCCTGTGCGGCCTTCAGGAGCCGGAGGAGGTGCTGGAATTCTGGCAGCAGGCCCAGCGTCAGTGGGAAAGCTGTGAACAGTCTCGCCGGGAGGCGGCGCTGGCTCGGCAGCATTACGAGGCGCTCAGCGCCATGGTGCGGCCGGTGGAAAAGCCGGCCTTCCAGGACAACCTGACCCAGAATGAGGCGGAAACCGCCAATCTTCTGGCCGAGTGCGCGGCGGAGCAGCAGCGGCTGCAAAACCGGCTGGGTCAGTATCAGGGGCGCATGGAAATCCTGGGAAGTCCCCAGGAATTGGGCTTGCAGCGCAAGCGCGTTGCGGATCGGATTGCCCGGCTGGAGGAAACCTACGAGGCTCTGACTATTGCCCTGGACACCCTGTCCCAGGCCAGGTCTTCCTTGCAGCGGCGGTTCGCCCCCCGAATCACCCAGCGGGCTCAGGAAATCCTCAGTGCCCTGACGGAAAACCGGTATCACAGCCTGACCATGGGGGAGGATTTCTCCCTGCAGGCGGGAGCCGGGCAGGAGGACGTGCTCCACGATGCCATCTGGCGCAGCGACGGCACGGTGGATCAGCTGTATTTGTCTCTGCGGCTGGCAGTGGCGGAGGAGCTGACCCCGGAGGCCCCGCTGGTGCTGGACGATGCCCTGGTGCGCTTTGACGATGGCCGCATAGCCCAGGCTTTGAAAATCCTCAAGGAAATGGCAAAAAACAAGCAGGTCATCTGCTTTACCTGCCAGAACCGGGAGAAAAATGCGTAACCAGACGCACCCCTTCCAAGGCAATAAAATAAGAAGCACATCACTTCTGAAAACCAGAAGTGATGTGCTTCTTTTTATCAAAGGTACTTTTCGATGGAAATTTTTGCGGCCTTTACAATATCCGCAATGACTTTCGCTTCCTGAGCGGAGCAGCGTTCCAATACGGCGGCAATATCATCCAGGGAGGTGCTGGTGGTCTTAACTGCGGGAGTGTCCAGCAGCTCGTCGGTTCGCACTTCCAAAGCGGCGGCAATGTCAACGAAAACAGGCAGACTTAATTTGGTGTTTCCGGTTTCAATATGGCTCATGTGGGTGGTGGAGATACCGATTCGTTCCGCCAATTCCTCCTGAGAGAGACCGTGGGCTTTGCGGATTTTGCGTATCTTCTGACCGATTTTGTAATAATCCATAAAAAATACCGCCTATGTAGTAAAATACTACTTGAATTATATAGGCAGAAATGCTAATATTACATAAACGCTATGGGCTATTATTTGTGCTTATAGTTAAAAATATGAAAACGAGGTGCATGAAATGGAGAAAAAAACAGCCGGATTATCCGGACAAACGGCGTTGATTTAGCAAAAAACTTGGGAGGTAAATATAAATGCAAAAGAGATTTTTACTACTGTCATCACTTGTACTATGCTTGCTGCTCTGTGCTTGCGGAACAAAACAAGACGAGACTATTGCAAACTCTGAAATTGAGTTGAACACGGCAACGGAGGAAACGGTTGCGCTGACGGAGAAAGAACAAATTGAGAAGATTCTCAGGGGGCGGATTGAAGAAGAATACTACAATACAGTCATTGATGGAATTACGATCAACGATGACTTGGGTACGGAGAAAGAAGATGACTATATTGCGCTTGTTCATTTAACTTGGAATACAAGAAACAGCGGAAAACTGTCAAAAACAGTTCTGAAAATGTACTCTGATGATCTTGCAGCTACGTTGGCGGAAGAAAATGATTCTGTACAGGAAATCGCTATATTTTGGACTGTGCCCTACCTGAATGATACGGCAAAATGCAGCTATGAAAGAGTGCCGAACGGCTTTCGAGTAATGGATGAAATGTGGGGTGGGGCATTTTCCTAATATCGAAACCGGAAGCTGTGAAGCCCTCGACTTTGCACTACTCTACACGCCTGTGGACTTTGTGGTTCGCAGTGACATAGTATCCCGTTAAAAGAACAGGGAGCAGCTTTTGGGCTGCTCCCTGTAATTACTTTATGCGATGGTTCAGGCGCGCTCGGCGGCCTCTACAACGTGCTTCATGAGGACGCTGGTGGTCACGGAGCCTACACCGCCGGGAACGGGGGTAATGGCGTCCACGATGGGCTCCACCTCGTCGAACTTGGCGTCGCCGGCGATACCGCCCAGACCGCCCTTGGCGTTGGGCTTGTTGGCATCCCAGTTGATGGACACGTCGATGACTACCTGGCCGGGATGGACGAAGTCAGCGGTCAGGGAGTTCAGCACACCGGCGGCGGAGACGATGATGTCCGCACTCTTGCAGATTTCCGCGGTGTTCACGGTCTTGGTGTGGCAGACGGTGACGGTGGCGTTCTTGCCCATGAGCATCATGGCGGCGGGCTTGCCGACCACCAGAGAGCGGCCGATGACCACGGCGTTCTTGCCCTTGCAGTCGATGCCGTAGAAGTCCAGAATCTCCATGCAGGCGGCGGGGGTGCAGGGAGCGAAGCCCAGATCCTTCAGACCCTCGAACACACCGGCGTTGGACATGTGGGTCATGCAGTCCACATCCTTCTGGGGAGCCAGACGGTTGCAGATCTCGTTCTGATCGGCCTTCAGGTGCTTGGGCAGGGGACGGAACATGAGCACGCCGTGAATGGAAGCATCGGCGTTGACCTCATCGATGACCGCCAGAACCTGCTCCTTGGTGGCGTCCTCGGGTAGTTCGTACTTTTTGACCTCCACGCCTACCAGCTCCGCCCGCTTCATGGCGCCCTTCTCGTAGCTCAGGTCACTGGGGTTCGCGCCTACCCGGATGATGCCCAGGGTGGGGACGATGCCCTTTTCCCGCAGGGCGGCGGTGCGCGTTTGCAGATCGGCGTTCAGGGCATCGGTAACTTCCTTGCCCAGCAGCAGTTTTGCCATTGTGATTTCCTCCTAAATAAGTATCTGAATTTTCTGCGAAAAAGCGAGAATTACTGACCAAATCCGGCCTTGACGGTGTTGAAGATTTCGTCGGCCAGGGCGCAGTACTTGGTGAGCATACCGTTTGCCTTGGCGTTCATTTCCTCGGCGACTTCCCGGTTCTTCAGGCTCTTGGTGTTGATGAACACGTTGAGGGAAGCGGCCTGCAAAGCGGCCTTGCAGCATACTGCACCGCAGCCCGCGTCGGACACGGCCAGCCGGGAACCCTTGGCGGCAAAAACGGAGATGTAATCGATAGCTTCACAGCACAGCTCCATGATGTGCATGGGCACGGCGCAGGCGGTGACGGTGGCCTCCTCCAGAATCTTGTCCCGGTTGGGGTCGTCCTTGGGAATGCCGTAGGCCTTGGCCAGGGGCACGAAGCCCTTGTCGTCGGCCTCCACCTGGTCCAAAAGCTCCTTCTGCAGTTCGTCACAGCGCTTTTTCAGGGCGATGATCTCCTCCTGCACATCGGCATACTTCTTCTTGCCCAGGGTGAGGGAGCCCACCATGTTGCCAAGGGCCGTGCCGATGGCGCCCACCAGGGCAGCAGCACCGCCGCCGCCGGGGGCCGGGGCATCGGAGGCCAGGACCTCCACAAATTTCCGGCAGGATTTCATTGTCATATCCATAAGGGAATTCTCCTTTGTTGTTAATAAATCGAAAATACCGCAATGTAAGAAAACGCAGGCGCAATTCGCCCACGCTGGAATACACGAAGGAAGCTCTGGCTTGTTCGGCAAGCGCTGACAGCGAGAGATTTTTCATCGGGTGAAGGTTCCCAAAGGGACTGTTAGAAAACGCTCTGTCATTGCGAACCAGCGCGCACGCTGGTGTGGCAATCCCCCGGATTTTCAAACATCTTGGTAGTAAAACCAAGCTGTTTCCATTCAACCGGGGGGCTGCCACACCAGTGACGTCGGTCACTGGTTCGCAGCGACATACTTTTCTAACAGCCCCCGAAAACAAAACATATGGAGAAATACCATGATCGAATTTACCGAAATCACGGATTTTAACGCCCCGGAGCTGGACGTGTATGCCCGGCTGACGGAAGCCCAGCTATTAAACCGCTTCGAGCCCAAGAAGGGGATGTTCATTGCCGAGAGCCCTAAGGTGATTTGCCGGGCACTGGACGCCGGGTGCAGGCCGGTTTCCCTGCTGGTGGAGCGGAGCCACTGCAATGAGGAGGCCCAGGCGGCCATTGCCCGGTGCGGGGATGTGCCGGTGTACACGGCGGAAATGCCCATCCTGACCCAGCTCACGGGCTTCCAGCTGACGCGGGGGATGCTCTGCGCCATGCTGCGGCCCAGACAGCCGGAGCCGAAGGAAATTCTCGCTGCCTGCCGCCGGGTGGCGGTGCTGGAAAACGTCATGAACCCCACCAATGTAGGGGCCATTTTCCGCAGCGCGGCTGCTCTGGGCATGGATGCGGTGCTGCTGACCTCCGGCTGCACAGACCCTCTCTATCGCCGCAGCGCCCGGGTGAGTATGGGTACGGTTTTTCAGGTGCCCTGGGCCTATGTGCCGGAGAATTGGCCGGAAATCCTGAAAGAGGCGGGCTTTGCCACCGCCGCCATGGCGCTGACGGACGACAGCGTGTCCATTGATGCGCCTGTTCTGCGGCAGCAGGAGAAGCTAGCCGTGGTTCTGGGCACCGAGGGGGACGGCCTGGCCGAGCAGACCATTGCCCGCTGCGACTATACCGTAAAAATCCCCATGTATCACGGAGTGGATTCCCTGAACGTAGCCGCCGCCAGCGCCGTGGCCTTCTGGGAGCTCCGGGCGCGTTCTTAACCTTCCCCTGCGGGGAAGACTAGGGAAAAAAGCTTCCCCTCCGGGGGAGCTGGCTCGGCGCTAGCCGAGACTGAGGAGGGACATAATGGGCGAGAGCGGCTAAAAAGACGCTAACTACGAACCGCTCTCTCTCGTAAGGCCCCTCTTCCACCACCGCCTGTGGCGGCGG
>OLHA01000484.1_pt1 | contig 23397 bp, 25 predicted proteins | sample 1605961 | NCBI WGS metagenome assembly OLHA01 (sample SAMN03283288) | human gut metagenome | biome: human-associated habitat; material: feces | host: Homo sapiens | place: Peru | collected 2012
AAAGATATTTCGGGCGTTTTATATGTAATTGATATGTGTCCTAAAAAATATTTTATTAAGCCCTCTTTTAATAAAGGATAAGAATCCAATTTTTTAATATCACATGATTTTATTTCAGTAAAATCAATTAAATTAAATAAACCTAAATAAAAAATCAAAGTTAATTCTTGCTTTTTATATTTAACTTCTTTAATTAAAATATCAAATTCGTCGAATGAACTTTTTAAATCATTTAACTTATAAATATCTTTTAAAGAATCTTTATTTTTGATTTCAATACCTTCAGAGGCAATTTTATTTGCAATGATACTTAAATCATTTTTATCCATATTAATCACATATCTTGAAAATATTTTCTGAAACAATGTCTTCCATTAGAATTTTAAAAATATAATGACAGCAAAAAGGACTTAATTTAATAATATTTGAATAATTTTCTCCAAAAGAATTTATTGAAGTTCCAAGCTGAAATCCCTCAATTTTATTTTTAGAAACAAAAAATATGAACCTGTCATGAAAACGTTCAGGTGATTCTATGAAATCAACTTTTGAAAATCCAAAGTCTTTAAAAAAAGCTAATTCCGAACTATTTAATTGGTTTTTAAAATTTTCAAATGAACTAAAATATTTTGAAAATACAATATGTTTTCTATGATTATTATTAATAAAAAACATTAAAAAATCAGTTATTACACCAAAACTATTTTCATCGAAAAAATAAGGATCAAAAATCCAAACATCTCCAGAATTCCTTAATAAATTATCAAACAAATCATATGCTTTTTCACGTTCATTTTTTCTTAAAAATGTACAGTTATCCTTTTCAACATTAATAAAATTTGAATAAAAATTTGTTTCATCTGTTAAATACAAAGAAATAACATCTAATGGTTTTATTTCATTATTGGTAAATGATTCGTAATTTGAAGGACTTAAAGAAAATTGTTTTTCTGATTTTTTTAATTTAACTTTAAAATTTTCAGTATTCATATTAACCTTCAAATCAATATTTCTAATTAAATTATGATGATTTTTATAAAGCAATTCATTCCCATCATATATTTCTATTTCACAATTGTTCCAATCACATTTAGAAAGTATTTTTTGACCATCAAATATATCTTCAATAATTTGAGACTCTAAAATAATTTCATTAACTTTAAATTTAACAAATGCATTACCTCTAACATCATCACCCATGATTTTAAAATATGGGGGATAATCTAAATAGAATTCAGCTTTAATTTTGATTGGTGAGAAAAATAATACATTTCCAAAGGAACATTTTGTAAAATTATAATTAGCATATTCTTTAATGAAATTAGACAATAAATTATATTCTTTCAAAGGCAATGTTGGAGAATTATCTTCAAAAGGATTATCATAATTTAAATCGGCAAATTCTTTGTAAAATGCACAATAATCTTTATAGGGATTTTTTTCATTATTACAATCAAGAAAACCTTCAATAAATAAATAATCATTATCATCTAAATTAAATTCATCCACATAAGATTCATTAAATGAAATAATATGTTCATTTATATTAATTGAATCATCAATGTTTCGATTTTTAACATCTTCATCCATATTTTCATGGACAATAGTTAAAAATATTTTTTCATCATAATAAAATTCTTGGACAATCATGAGTTACCTTTTAATATTTAATGTGACATTATAAATATTCTATTTTATTCTCTCTTGTAATATCATTTATAGGAGCATAATATGAGTCATCCAAATTATCTTTCCAATTAAAACCATTAATACACAACATTCTTTTAATATGCTCTTTTCTTTCAGTAGCATCCCCATTTCTTAAAACATAATGTTCAATACTATGGCAATTAGCACATAAAGTTATTTGATTCATTGGACTATGAATAAAAGATTCAGGGATAAATGGTGATTTTCTAGGCACAATATGATGTACATTTAAAGTTCTAAAATCTGTTTCACCACATAATTGACAACAGCAATCATCCCTTTCTTTGATTTTTTCAGAAGCATTTGTTTTTGTAATCCCTCTGTTTTTTAATATTTTTGTTAACTGAGGGATTTTTAATTCAATGCATGGATCAATAACACTTTGAATATAATCTTTTCCTACTCTATACGGAGCTCTTACAATCAATCCATTTTCTAAATCCTTAATTGAATATGTTAAATCCTTTTCTGCCAAATAAATTAAATTATCTGATTGGTAAGGTTCGAAATGATACTCATATGGGTTATAGTTATCAATGACAAGAAATTCTTTTTTAGACAAATCCTTTTCAATATATTTCATGTCACGAATTATATTTCGTGACGAATCCAATCCAATCATTATATTTCCTCCAGCATACCATAAACAGTATTATAGTTTACATTCAATGATAAATTCTATATTCTATTCTTAATTATAATATAGTAAATTTCTCTGTTTTGGAACAGAAGACATATTACAAATATTTTCCATCTATACAAATTATATATAAAATATTTTATTTAAAATAGTATATTAAAACTTAGATAATCCCTTCTGAAATATTATTTCGAGTAACTATTTTCAATAACATTTATTAAATTCATCCAAATCACCAATAAGGAACAATACAATAATAGTGGAAATAATAAATTCATAGAATTTATATTAAGAAGTAATTTTTACTGATGAAAAAAATATTTTAATTCGATTAAAATAACAATAATATATGACCACCATAAATCGTTTAAACGAATTATTAAAAGAAGGCAAAGAAATTCTAAAAACCAAATATGACCCAAATTTTGCAGAAGATGGAGTTATTGCAATTGGATTTAAAGTAACTGTTAACGACTTAAAATTTACAAAATGGCAATCAAAAACCATTGTTTTTTTAGAAAAAATATTAAAAAGAAAAATCAATGTATTTTCTGAAACTTCATTAGATTGCTTTAAATTTTCAGAAAGCAATTATACAAACGGATATCAAATAGATGAATACTATAATTATGAACAAAATGATCAAACTAAAAAAGCGTGTCCAAAAAAAGTATATATACCAGATAAATATAATAATAAAAATATTACCAAAATAGAATACAGAGCTTTTTATGATAAAGGTATAACATCAGTTAGGCTTCCTAACGCACTGGTATATATAGGATATAAATCTTTTGCTGATAATTTTATTGAAAGTGTGGTTCTTCCAAATTCAGTAAAAGGTATAGGTGATTTATCATTTTATTTAAATAATATAACTTATGTTGAATATAATGGAAATAATAAGTTCTGTTATCAAGATATAGGCACACAAAAATATAACAATATATATAAAAATATTGATTCTGACCACCATTATTCTTGGAGTGATTTAGCATATACAGGAAAAACATCAGGCCCATTCTTAACTTCTTGTAGACCACCGGAATAGAAACAAAAAAACACGAATTATCGTGTTTTTATTTTATTCGCAAGTAGCGCCCATTTGAGTATACATAGATTTGATACCATCAATTGTAATCTTATTATTCTTAACATATGATTTCATAGTTGGTTGATCTTTAATAAGCTTTGCAATATCAAGTTCATCATAATTAATTGTTACCTCAGAAGTTAATCCTTGACTAGTCTTATTAACACTGTAAGTATATCCGCCATAAGCTTCATTCATATTAGTATAAGTTTCAGTAACATAATTTTCAAAGTAATCAATTATTTCTGATTTATCAGATTTTACAACTTCAGTAGAATCAACTTTAGAAACTATATTATCTTTATAAGTTGCTACATAAGTTGCATCAATACTATATCCAGTAGCAGTATCACTTGTATGAAGAGTACAAGTCATTTTTTGTTCTACAGGATCATTATTTGTATTACCTCCATTATTAACATTACTTTTAGAATTACAACCTGTTAAAAGTAATAAAACGACAGCTATTGAAGCTAATTTCTTCATAAATCCTCCTATCTTTATAGATTAATTATATTATGAACTATATAAAAAAGAAATACTTTTTTCACTAAATATACATTAAGTTTTCACATGAATAATTATTTTCTATAAGTCATAGAATTAGTATAATGAAAAACAAAATAAAAGAAAAATTCATAGTATTTATGAGTAGTACAAAAGATTATACAGATACATTTTCACTTGAAGAAATTGAATCAGGAAAAGCACTAAGTATAGTTTCTTACCTGATACCATTAGTACCTTTTATATTATCTAAAAAAAATAACTATGTAAGATTTCATACATTAAATGGTATGAATATATTATTTACATATTTAATTTTTTTAATTATAAAAAGAACATTATCATATATTTTTGGAACACCTTGTGATTTAGTAAGTGGACTAAAGTGCATAATATTACCTATAAGCCTTAGAATATTCTTTGCATTAATAAATATGATATTTAGTTTTATAGTATTATATGGTGTTTTAAATGTATGCAATAACAAAGCAAAAGAAATACCTGTTATAAGTAAAATAAAATTATTCAAATAGACAAAAATCATAATATATGTTAAAATAAAGCGCACTAAAGGGTAATTATGAATAAAACAGAGAAAATAGATATCGGAAAAATTGTTTTAAATGAAGAGACAAATAAAAAGTTTTTGGATTTCGATAACAATCGAGATATTTTTTATTTTGGAAATAAAGAAGATTACTACTGTAAAGTATACAATTATACAAGAAAATTAGTTTATAAATCAAGAAATGCAGGAGAAATGATTTTAAATAAATCTTTTGTATCGAATATAATAAGAATATTAAATCACGATGTTCTTATCGCTAATAAATCAAAAGAAATGGGGTATCTAGAATTATTACACTATTTAATAACTTATCAAGATACTATTAACATTATAAAATTAGGTGGTTATTGGCCATATACTGAAGAAGACTCAAATATAAGAAAAGAAGCAATAGAACTTTTAGAAAAACAAAATAATGAAATAGAAGAATTTTTAAAATCAATAGACTATGATAATAAAATAAAAGAATTACTTAGTAAGTATAAAGAATATACAACATATAAAGGAGAACTACCTGATGATATATTTTTAGAATTAGATTTGATATTCACAACTGCTCATAACATACCTAAAGAATATGTTGATTTATATATGAAAAACGTTACTAGCTTTAATAAATCTCTTTCATTAGAAGCTTTTAGAAATGTTATTACAAGTTTAATTAGTAATTATGCTAAAGAACATGGAACATATTGTTATACTGAAATATGCAAATTAGATTATGGAACATTAGGAAGTTATGATAATCACGTAATTACCCTTTCAACATCAAGTTTTAATTCATATTTTTTAGGCCATTTATCAAAGAAAATAGAATTGTTCGACACAATATTCCATGAGTTAATTCATTTGTTACAAGATAAGATATATAGATCAAAGTTTATTACTTATGATTATATATTAATGCTTAAAGATTTTTTACTAACAGGTACAATAGAGGAATCATATTTAAAAAGAAACTATATGAGTTTAACACCAGAAATAGATGCTAGAAAAAATGGCCATTTAGAAACAGATAGTTACCTTCTTTCTTTAGGAATCGCATCACGAACAAATACATTTGAAAAAAATCTATTAGACGAAAGAAGACATGGAACTGATTTTAGATATTACGAAGGAAAAGAATACACAGTAGATACTCTATTAGACGAAAAAATGCCTCATGTAGTTGAAGAATTTAAGAAGAATTATAAAATCGATATATTTGAGGAATATCCTGTTATGAAATTAATGTTTCATAATGATGGAAGAAGAAAAACAACATTAGAATTGTTAAAAGAAAGAGAATCTATAGAAGATAGAGAAATTATTTCGCAAATAGATGAGATTCTAATAAGAAGAAAAATGTCAAAAGAGAATTGTGAAAAAGATTTAAAAGAGCTTATATTAGATAGTACATTATCGATTGATAAAACAGAATATATTAGAAGACTTAACATGTTATTAACAGCAAAAGAAAGAAAAAAGGTACTAATAAAATTAAAATCACTTAGTTTATTATTAAAAGATTTAGGAAGAAGTTTCTTAATATTCTTAGGTGAACTAGAGGATATAGAAGCAAGAATTAATGATGAAAAAATAGATATGATTTTATCTAAAAAGATAAATAAAGAATTTAAAAATTGACAAAACATTATAAATAGTATATAATCATGTGCAAGTGAGGGGATATAAGATATAAATATATTGAGCTGTCCCGGGGAAACCTACACGAACTTTTATAAAGTACGGAGTCGCTGTTAAGTAGTGGATTTCGTGCTTTTTTAATTCTTTACGTTATCCATCTATTAGAAAGGAGGGAATATTATATGGTAGGAGCATCAAGAATGCCAGACTTTTTTGCCATGGGAACTATTGAATCTGAGTTATTAACAGAAGTCCAAAAAAGACTTAAATATAAAAATGGAAACATTAGTGAAATGTCAAAAAGTGAACAATTAAAAATGGAAACACTAGACTTATTAGAAAGTCTTGGTTATCCAATGGATGAATTTGGAACATATTTATATAAAGATGTAATTATGTCTATTAGAGAACAAATTGGTGTTGTTGAAACAAGAGAAGATGTTATTGAAGCTTCAGCAGTTTTAGAAGAAGCTAAATCAGCATTCTCACAACTATACTTCAATTTAGCAAGAAATGAAAGAGATATTGGAGTAAAAGAATATCATAGAATTCTATCTATATCATTATCAAAGATTGATTATAAAAAGGCATCACCAGAACTATTATACAAAGTATATGGTAATTTCCCTTTTGAGATGGACTATGGCGAAAATGCATTTGCTCTAGCAAACTTTTTAAATAGACAAGTAGATAAACCTTTATGTAGAAAACTAACGAATTCACCTAGTATTTATTAAGATTAGGTGATACTATTAGAGTAACCTAGCGTTACTCTATTTTTTATAGGAGGATGAAGTTATGAGTATAATAGAAGTTAAAAACTTATCAAAAACATTCAAAGTTAAATTAAAAGAAAAAGGTTTAAAAGGAAGTCTTAAGTCAATATTTAAACCTAAGTATAAAACTGTTAAAGCTGTTAAGAATATAAGTTTCAATATAGAAAAGGGTGAAGTTATAGCATTTATAGGACCAAATGGGGCAGGTAAAAGTACTACTATCAAGATGCTAACAGGAATACTTTATAAAGATAAAGGAACTATTAATATAGATGGTTTAGATCCAGAAAAAGATAGAAAAAAACTTGCTCATGAAATAGGTACTGTATTTGGTCAAAAAGAACAACTATGGATGCATCTAACTCCATATGATAACTTTAAATTTTTCGGAGCTATTTATGACATACCAGAATCAGTAGTTGAAAAGAAAATAGAAGAATTTAAAGTATTATTTGAACTAGATGAATTTATAAATACGCCAGTACGTAATCTAAGTTTAGGTCAAAGAATACGTTGTGAGATAGTAGCATCACTAATACATGAACCAAAAATATTATTCTTAGATGAACCAACTATAGGTCTAGACCCAGTAGTAAAAGAAAATATTCGTACACTTATTAAAAGAATGAACAAAGAATATAAAACAACAATATTCTTAACAAGTCACGATGTATCAGATATAGAAAAACTATGTAAAAGAGTTATCATAATAAATAATGGTGCTTTAGTACTAGATGATTCAATGGAAAATTTAAAATACCATTACCTACACAAAAAGATATTAGAAGCTAAAATGAAAGAAAAAGTAAATCTAAATGATGAAGAAGGTATAACTATATTAAAAGATAAAGGATATAACTTGAAAATAGAAGTAGATACTAGTAAACGTAGTATAAGTGATGCTATAAAATTATTAAATCCAGATAATATAATAGATATTAATATATCAAATACGCCTCTTGAAGATATAATAAGCGAAATATATAAAAAAGAGGATAAATAATGAAAAAGTATTTATTTATATTTAAAACAGAAATAATAAATAGTTTACAATATATGTTTAACTTATTATCAGGCTTTATAGCATACATAATAATGATATATGTATTTTTATGCTTATGGAAATATATGTATAGTGACCCAGCATCTCTTATAAATGGTTATAACCTAAATCAAATGATATGGTATATAATTATTACTGAGATATTATGGATGAGCCTAGGTGGTAAAAAAATATGTCGTAAGATAACTAACGATGTAAAAAATGGTAACATCGCATATAACATAAATAAACCTTATAACTATATCTTATATAATCTATCTAGCAATTTAGGAAGTATATTCATAAAGTTTATAGTATTTACAGTACTAGCTATGATATTAGGATTTATATTTTTAGGAACATTTCCTCAGTTAAATATATTATCTATTTTAGCAGTACTACTTACAAGCATTTTAGCAACTACAATAAGTATATTAATAATGATAGGTATAGGTTTATTCTCATTTATAATAGAAGATTCAACACCATTATACTGGGTATATAGTAAATTTATATTAGTCTTAGGAACAATATTTCCAATAGAATTCTTTAGTGGAATATTAAGAACAATATTAAAATATAGTCCAATATATGTTGTATCTTATGGACCAGCAAAGTTGTTTGTAAACTTTAGTACAAGTGAATTTATAGCAATAATTATTTCACAATTAATATACTTAGTTATATCTTATTTAATAGCTACGTTTATATACAAGAAAGGGGTGAAAAAACTAAATGTTAACGGAGGTTAAAAATCAATTAAAAGTAAATTATTTATCTATAAAATATGGTCTTATGAGAGAAATGGTAAATAAGTTTTCATTCTTAGCAAATATAATCTTTATGATTATAAATAACTCATGTTTTATCATACAATGGGTAGTACTTTATTCATTAAAAGATAATATTGGTGGATATACTTTTAAACAAATGTTACTACTTTGGGGGATCGCAGCAAGTACCTTCGGAGTTTCAAGATTCTTCTTTAAGAAAGCATTTAATTTATCAGAAACAATAAATACTGGTAAATTAGATGCATTCTTAGTACAACCTAAAAATGTATTATTAAGTGCAATAACTACTGACGTAGAAGTTTCAGCTATAGGAGACCTAATCTATGGATATGTAATACTTATCATATATGGAATAACTTTAAAAAACTTTTTATTGTTTACAATATTTACTATATTAGGTGGACTAATAATAGCTTGCGTTTCAGTAATAGCAAATAGTCTATCATTTTGGTTTAACATGACAGATGTTTTAGCAGACACAATAAATAACATGATGATAACATTTGGTACATACCCTAAAGATATATTTAATGGAATAGTAAAGATAATTCTTTATACAATAGTTCCAGTTGGTATCGCAAACTATATACCAATAGACCTAATAATAAACTTTAATATATATGGATTCTTATTAGTATTCATAGTAACAATATTTTTAGTAGTTTTATCATTCTATATATTTAACAAAGGATTAAAAAAATACTCTTCAAGTAACTTGATGAGTTCAAGAATATAATTAATATTAAAGATGAAAAAAGCAATATTAATGTAAAGTAAAGGACTAATTATGTAAATTAGTTCTTTTTATGTAAAGAAAACCTTGTATTTAATTCTAAAAAAAATATCAATATGATATAATTAATGAGGTGAAAACATATATGCAAATGTTAGTTAAAGGAGTAAATGTTAATTATACATTTTATGATAACCATAGCAATATAGACTTAGTCTATTTGCATGGCTGGGGCCAAAATATTGAAATGATGATGCCAATAGCAAAACCTTTTATCAAAAAATATAATGTATTAATTATTGACTTTCCAGGCTTTGGTGACAGTGATGAACCTAAAGAAGTTTGGAGTGTTTTTGACTATGCAGAAATGGTTAATGAAATGGTTAAAAAATTAAACATGAAAAATCCTATTGTTATAGGACACTCTTTTGGTGGCAAAATTGCATTAATATATGGTTATAAATATAAACCTAGAAAAGTAGTTGTACTAGCAAGTCCATATAAACAAGTTATAACAAAACCAACATTAAAAATGAAATTATTAAAACAAGCAAAAAAAATACCAGGACTTGGTAAACTAGAAAATTTTGTTAAGAAACATGTTGGTTCAACTGATTATAGAAATGCTAGCGAAATGATGAGAAAAGTATTAGTTGCTCATGTTAATACAGATATTACTGAAGACTTAAAGAAAATAAAATGTCCAGTATTAGGTATATGGGGAACTAATGATGCAGCTGTTGATATTGAAGACGGAAGAGAGTTAGAAAACTATATTCCAAATTATGGTTTAGTTGAATATCCGGGATGTACACACTACGCATATTTAGAAAATCTAGGTCAAACGATTAGTGTACTTAATAATTTTATAGGAAGTGAGGAGTAATATGAGCATTAAAGTATATTTTTTATTAACACTATTAACATATATTTATTATTTAACATACAAATCAAGAAAAGCATTACATATGCTTCAACAAAACTGGTATAACGATGGCAATAGATATCTAAAATGGGTTAAAACAAATGCTAAAAAAGTATTTATAACATTTGATATGGCATTTATATTATTTTATTTTATGAAGTTCTTAAATACTAAAGTAACATTAATTATATTTGCAGTATTCTACTTAGTAGTATATTTCTTATATAAAAACAATGCAGTAAAAGAACAATCTAAAAAACCATTAGTAGTAACAGCAAGAATTAAAAGACTTTATACTACAATGTTTGTATTGTTAATACTTTGTTTAATACCAATGGTTATACATTTTAATGTTAATAACTTGTTTATATATTACTTAATAATTGGTTTATTCTCATATATAAATACAATAGTTATATGGTTATGTAACATTATCAACAAACCGGTAGAGAAAATGGTATATCTTCATTATAAAAGACAAGCACAAAGTAAACTTTATAGTATGAATTCTCTTAAAAAAATAGCTGTAACAGGAAGTTATGGAAAAACAAGTACTAAGAATGCATTAAATGATATATTAAATGTTAAATATAATTCATTTGCAACACCTAAGAGTTTCAACACTATGTATGGATTAATAAATGCTATTAACAATTATATGGATAAATTTAGTGAAACTTTTGTAGCAGAAATGGGAGCATTCTATAGAGGAGAAATAAAAGAAAAAGCAAACTTTATAAAACCTAAATATGGAATTTTAACAATTATTGGAACAGCTCACTTAGAAAGTTTTGGTAGTCAGGAAAATATTCAAAAAGCAAAATTTGAATTAATAGATTCACTTCCAGATGATGGAGTCGCAGTCTTAAATATGGATGATCCATATCAAACAAGTTATAAATTAAAAAGTAAATGCAAAGTAATATGGGTATCAACTAAAAATAAAGATGCTGATGTTTATGCAACTGATATAAAACTATCTAACAAAGGAACAACATTTACTTGTATATTTAAAAATACTAAAGAAAAACATACATTTGAAACTAAACTTCTTGGAAGTGCTAACGTGTATAATGTTTTACAAGCAATAGCTATGTCATATGAATTAGGTCTTACTTTAGAACAAATAGCTATCGGAGTAAGAAGAATACAAACTATTGAACATAGACTTGAACTAAAAAAATACACAGAAAATATTTATATAATAGATGATGCATACAATTCAAACCCAGTTGGTTCTAAAATGGCAGTAGATGTTCTTAAAATGATGAAAGGTAAAAGAATAATCGTAACACCAGGTATGATAGAACTAGGAGATGAACAATATAGTTCAAACTTCGAATTTGGAAGACAAATAGCTGGATGTGCAGATGAAGTAATCTTAGTTGGAGAAGAACAAACAAAACCAATTCAAGATGGGCTTAAAAAAGAAAAATATCCTAAATCACAAATACATATTCTAAATGATGTTAAAGAAGCATTCCCATTAATGAGAAAACTAAGTGACAAAGAAACATATGTATTATTAGAAAATGATTTACCAGATATATTTAATGAATAGGAGAAGTGAATATGAAAATTAAAGTAGGAGTTATTTATGGTGGAGAAACAGTTGAACATGAAGTAAGTATCATTTCAGCTATTCAAGCAATGAATAATTTAGATGAAGAAAAATATGAAATAATACCAATTTATATATCTAAAGATAGAATATGGTATACAGGACATGTACTAAGAGAAATGGATTTTTATAAACATTTCGAAGATGAAAAGAAATATGCTAAAGAAGTAAATCTTTGTAAAAAAGGAAAAATGTTTATACTTCAAAAAACAAATGGATTATTTAGAAAAGATATTACAGATTTAGATATCATTTTACCAGTAGTACATGGTAATAATGTAGAAGATGGAACTTTAGCTGGATTGCTTGATTCGATAGGAATTCCATATGTAGGTTCACATGTATTAGGTTCCTCTTTAGGACAAGATAAAGTTGTTATGAAACAAGTAATGTCTTCAGTAGGAATTCCAGTAGTAGATTATACTTGGTTCTTTGATAATGAATATCTTGAAAATAAAGATGAAATTCTAGATAAAATTAAAAAACTAGGTTATCCAGTAGTGGTAAAACCAGCAACACTAGGAAGTAGTGTAGGTATAACACTAGTACATGATTCAAAAAAGATTGAAGAAGCTATTGAAGAAGCAATTAGTTATGATACTAAAGTAGTAGTAGAAAAAGCTGTAGAAAATTTAGTAGAAGTAAATGCAAGTGTACTTGGAAACTATGAATATCAAAAAGTAAGTCCATTAGAAGAAGTAATGGGACTTGATGAAATATTAAGTTATGCAGATAAATACTTAGGAAATTCTAAAACTAAAGGAGTAAAAACAACTGCATCTAAAGGAATGGCATCTACTAGTAGAATTATTCCAGCAAGAATATCAGATAATTTAACAAAAGATATTCAAGATACTGCTAAAAATGTATTTAAGACATTAAACTTAAGTGGTGTATGTAGAATAGACTTCTTAATAGATAAAAAAGAAAACAAATTCTATGTAAATGAACCAAATACTTGTCCAGGTAGTTTATCATTCTATTTATGGAAAGAAGCAAATGTTAAATATAGAGAACTTCTAGATGAAATGATAAGTATTGCCATTAAAGAATACAAAAACAAATCTAAAAAAGTAAAATCATTTAAGAGTAATATTCTAGAAGGATTTAATGGTACTAAAGGTGCAAAAGGTATCAAAGGATTAAAGAACTAAAAAACAGAGAAAATTCTCTGTTTTTATTTGTTATAAATCATTTTAACTTTACCATGAGTAGTAGAGTCACTTAATAAATTGTGACTTTCTAATTGTCTTTTAACTTGTTTAGATACACCTTTATTACCATCAATAAGTTTAGCCTTTGGAAATAATTCTTTAATATTCTTTTTAGCATGTGGATAATGTGTACATCCAAGAACAATAGAATCTATATCTTCATCAACATACTTATCTAATAATTTATGTAATACTTTATTAACATTATCTTTATTACCACCTTCAATTGCATCAGCAAGTCCTTTACATGGAAGAAGAGTAATTTTTTGATCTCTTTTCTTATTTAATTTAACTAATTCATGAGTTCTTTCTGATTTAATAGTTCCAGGTGTTGCCATAACTAAAGTATTTTTATAATTCTTGTCACAAGCAACTTTAATTGCTGGTTCAGTACCAACAAATATCATATCAGGATACATTTTTCTAAGTCTATTAATACATCTAGTAGTCGCAGTATTACATGCAATAACAATTATTTTAACATCTTTACTTATAAGAAAATCTACAATATTAGTGACAATATCCATAAGTTCACTATCACTTTTTTCACCATAAGGATTATTTTTAGAATCTGCATAATAAATATAGTTTTCATTAGGTAATAATTTTCTAAGTTCTTTTAATACAGTTAATCCACCAATACCAGAATCAAACATTCCAATTTTATTATTATTCATATACATCCCTTCGTAAATATTATACCATAATTATATACAATTAATTAAATTATGATATAATTTTACTAGGGTGAAAATATGGAAGATAAAAAATATTTAGAACTTAAACTTGATGGAAAAATAGTTAAATACGAAATTCTATATACTTTAAAATTTGAAAATAATGATAAAACATATTTAGTTTATACAGATAACACTTATGATAAAGATAATGACTTAAATGTATATGCTGGAGAATATGATAAGAATGCAGATATTGTATTAAAAGATATAGAAGACGATGAAATATTTAATACAATCTTAGATATAGTTGATAGTGTAGAAGAAACGAGGGATCAAAATGCCTGAGTTTGAACAATTAATTTTTACAGCTGGAATGAGTACTGTAGTATTATGCGATGTCATTTTAGCTCGTTCTATAATTAATTCAAAAAAAATAAAACGTCACAAAATTGATGATATAAAAAGTGTTGAAGAAATATATAGACCACCTATTCTTGATAAAAATGATTATGACTTTAAATTTTCTAGAGTACTTATAGGTAGATTTAAAGATCAAGTAACAAAGTTTAGAGATACTTTAGAAGAAAACTTTCCACCAGAAGTACTAGGAAACTTCTATAAAAATATTGGTACTGCAAAAATACTAATTATGCCATTAAAAACAAGTTCTGGAGGTTATCGTATAAAATTCAATACAATTACAATAAATAAAAAATATTTAGATAGTAATACTATATATCATGAACTATTTCATTTAGCATCATCTAATAGAAGAATCTTAGGAGATTTGTCAGGTTTTTATTATAGCAATCTTGATAAAAGCATTGAATTAGGTAAGGGAATTAATGAGGGATATACTGAATTACTAGCATGCACGTATTTTAAAGATTATGGTATAACATATAAATTTCAAACTATGGTTGCTTCCAAACTTAATGAATTAGTTGGAAAAGAAACAATGGAAAGATTATACTTTACAACTGATTTAAGAGGCCTTATGGAAGAATTACAAAAATATGTAGATTTTGAAGATATAAAAGGATTTATAACAGATTTAGATTTTTTTACAGCAGTAAATGGAAAAGAAATAAAACCACAAGAAAAAAATCCAGATGAAATAGATCAAATGCTTATTGAAAAAATGGATAATGTCAAGAAATTTTTAGCAAAAGTCTACATATCAAAAAATGCATATTCTAATCTTTCAGAAGAGGAAAGAGAAGATGATATGAATAGATTTGCTAAATCCATGGAAATAGATGTTCGACTTCCTAATTCTTATTATATAGGTGATGATATGACAAATCAAACTTTTCAAGATAAATATGCAGAAGTTAGAAGTGAAGGAAATACATGGGGTTGGTAAGAAACTAATAAAAGGAGAAAAATATGGAAGGCTTAATAAACGGAATTATAGATTCTTTTGGAGGAGTCTTAGCACTTAAATACGGTAAAGAATTAATAGTATTTATTATTTCACTATTACCACTTTTAGAACTAAGAGGTGGCTTAATAGCAGCAACGCTTTTAGGAGTAAAACCAGTGGTTGGATATATAGTTTCAATAATAGGAAATACTATACCAGTGCCATTCATTTTATTATTTATATCTAAAATACTTGATTGGATGGAAAAATCAAAAATAAAATGGATGAAAAATATAGCGAAATGGTTAAAAAATAAAGCTCATAAGCATAGAAAAGAAATTGATAAATATGGATATTGGGGATTACTATTATTTGTAGGAATACCACTTCCGGGAACAGGTGCATGGACGGGATGCTTAGTAGCTAGTGTATTTGATATGGATAGAAAAAAATCATTCTTTGCAGTTATGGCTGGAATAATAATGGCTAGTATCATTATGATGATTTTATCATATGGATTATTAGGTGGAATAATAAATTAAGGAGTGATTTATATGGATTTATTTGTAGTTGCATTGTCAATACTTCCGGTGCTTTTATTAAATAGATATATATATAACAAAGATACAGAAAAAGAGCCAAAAGAATTATTAAAAAAATTAACTAAAGGTGGAGTATTCGCTGCAATCTTAGCGATTTTAATCTCTTTATTTTTACCACTAATATCTCCAGTATTTGATCCAAACAGAACAGAAGTAATGAATCCTTTTGAACTATTAACTTATGCATTTATAGGAGTTTCTTTAGTAGAAGAATCATGTAAATATTATTTTACATATAAGTACACTTATAATAATAGAGAATTTAATTACTTATTTGACATGGTTGTGTATGCAACATATGTTTCTTTAGGATTCGCATTATTAGAAAATATAATTTATGTATTTACAGGCGGAGTATATGTAGGTATATTAAGAGCAATTACAGCTATACCAATGCATGCATGCACAGGTGTAATCATGGGACATTTCTTAGGTGAAGCAAAATATAATGAACTAAATAAAAAAAGTGCTAAAAAGAATAAAATTCTAGCACTATTAGTTCCAATACTTATGCATGGAGCATATGACTATTCGGCTTTTAGTGGAAACATATTAATGTTTATAATATTAATTGTAACATTCGTATCACTATCAGTAGGTATAGTTAATAAAAAAAGCAAAAATGATATTAAGATACAAAGAAAAAATGCTTACTGTACCGAGTGCGGCACAAAAGCAATAGGCGATTATTGTACAAAATGTGGAAGTAAAATAGATTAATTATTTCAAATCTTTAAATATATTTTTAAATTCATCATTAATTACTAGGGATGCAATACTATCATAAGAGGTTGCATCTCTATTTATTATGACTAAATTTTTACCTCTAAATAATCTTACTAAACTACTAGCAGGTTCAACTGTTAAAGAGGTACCAGCAACTATTAAAGTATCACAATTAGAAATAACTTCTATTGAACGATTAAGAACATACTCATCAAGCATTTCACCATATAATACAACGTCAGGCTTAATTATACTTCCACATTCACATCTTGGAATATCTTTAGAATTAAATACATATTCAGCATCATAGAATTTATGACATTTAATACAATGATTTTTATATATAGTTCCATGCAGCTCAAGTACATTAGTACTTCCAGCCTTAGTATGTAAACCATCTATATTTTGAGTAACAATAGCTTTTAGTTTACCCATCTTTTCAAGTTTAACCATATATTTATGTATTATATTAGGTTCAACATTCAAACAGTTTAATTTATCTTTATAAAATTTATAAAACTCACTAGTATTATGATAGAAAAATCCACTGCTTAGTATCAATTCGGGTGGGAATTTGTATTTCATATTATATAGTCCATCTTTACTTCTAAAGTCTTTGATACCACTTAAAGTAGATACACCAGCTCCACTAAAAAATACTATATTATTAGATTCATCTATTATTTTTTGTAATTCTTCAATTTTATTCATTCTTCTTTGCCTTTCTTAGTATTTCGTCTCTTTTAGAATAAACACATCCACAATAGTCTTGACGATAAAGTCCATATTTATGAGAAAGTTCTATAGAATGCTTATAGCCATTTTCTTTTTTAAAATCAGAATGTAACCATTTAACACCATATTTCTTTTCCATATCTTCACCAATCTTATTAATAAGTTCAGCATTCTTATATGGACTAACTGACAAAGTAGTACAGAAGTAATCATAGTTATTTTCTTTAGCAACTTTAGCAGTTTTCTCAATTCTAAGGTTAAAACATATAGTACATCTCTCTCCCTTTTCAGGGCACATTTCATATCCTTTAACTAGTTTGTTATATTTTTCATTATCATAATCACAGTCTATAAAATCTAATTTATTAGGAGTTTCTAACATACTAAGTAATTTAATTTGTTCATTTTTACGTTTTAAGTATTCATCTTTAGGAGCAATATTAGGATTATAATAAAGAATTGTTATATCAAAATATGGAGCTAAATATGTTATTACATGAGAACTACAAGGAGCACAACAACTATGAAGCAATAATCTCTTATGATTCTCTTCCACATTTTTTAATTCTTCTTTACATTTAATTTCTAAAATTTTGTTCATAAAATCACCTGACTATATTTTATCACAAAAAGTATGTTATTATATAAATAGGATGTGATTATATGAAATATTACAAATATAAAATGGATATAGGAGTGGGTAATGCTTTATCATTCTTAATGGCAGTCCCATTATTTATAATTTATTATTTGTTATTTCCAAACTTTTATGAAAGTATTACATATGCAAAGATGCCAATTTTATTATTATGGTTTATACTTCATGAAATGATACACTTCTTTGGATATTTAATTAATAAAGAAGTTGATATAAAGAATCTATACTTAGGAGTTTGCCTTGAAAAAGGAATATTTTATTGTCAATGTAGTCAGAAAGTTCATAAAAAGACAATATTAATTTCTTTAATGTCTCCATTTACAATAATAGGTGTTATAACTCTTATAATAGCTAAAGTATTTAATTTACCATTCTTAGGTTTCTTATCAATACTTAATATGATGGGAGCAATATTTGATATATTAATGACTATTCAAATTGCTAAAATGCCTAAAGATGTTATGTTTGCTGAGTTTGATGATCCTGATGCGTATTACTTAATTTCTAAAAAAGATTTAACAAAGTATAAAACTATAGGACTTAAAGTAGTAGAAACAGGAGACTATGATAGTAAGAAAATAAAATCTAAAGATAGAAAAAGAATAGAAATAACAAAAAAATCTTATATATATTTAATAATTTTTGTATTAGCTTGCTTAATTTTAGATTATCTTTTGAAGATAGTATAAAACGTGTTATAATATCGTTGGTGAAAAATTATGGAATTTAAAGCAATAATTATAACATTATTATCGGGGATATCTTTTTTAATAGGATACTTAATCACTAAATTTATAAAAGATGAGAAAAAATTAGTAACTTTTTCAGTTGGTTTTTCATTTACTATAATTTTAGGATTGGTATTTTTTGACTTGCTACCAGAATGTTTAGAATTATTAGAAAATAAAACATTAATTATACTTTGTATAGTAGTAGGTATAGCAGTATTAAAGCTTTTAGATATATTTATTCCAAATCATGAACATGGAGCTAACAAAAAAAGTCATATGGAACATATTGGATTAATTTCAGCACTAGCTTTATTCTTACATAATATTATTGAAGGAACAGCAATATACACAACATCAATAAATAATTTAAGTTTAGGATTTTTTACAGCACTAGGAGTATCATTTCATAATATTCCTTTAGGTATACAAATATCATCACTAGTTAGAAATAAAAAAGAAAAAGTATTTTTGCTTGGTAGTTTAGTATTTTCAAGTGTAATAGGAATAATTCTAATAAAAATATTTAATATTACACTTAATAACGCTGTAACAGGTGTACTTATTTCTCTAACATTAGGTATGTTAATATATATATCTATGTTTGAACTTTTATGTGAAGTTAAAGAACATATTAAAAGAAGAGAATTACAAATAGGTATAGTTCTTGGAATTATAATTATATTAATTGGACATTTTATTCATTAGTAGGAGTAGTATGAAGAAGTTAAAAATATTATTTGAAGATAAAAGTTTATTAATAGTTTATAAAGATGGTAATATACCAACTATTAATAGTGAAAAATATAGTAAGAGTTTATATAACGAAGTTTATGATTATTTACATAAAAAAAATCAAAAAGTTTTTGTAGTACATAGATTAGACAAAGATACTAGTGGTTTAGTAATGTTTGCTAAAAATGAAAAAGTAAAAGAATTGCTACAAGATAATTGGGATAATGTAAAACGAAAATATATAGCTTTAGTACATGGAATTATATCTGAAGAGGGTGTAATAAAATCTTATTTAAAAGAAACAAAGACACTCCTTACTTATAGTACTAGTGATTCAAGTGGAAAATATGCAGAAACTATATATAAAAGATTAAAATATAATAAACAATATTCCCTAGTAGAAATAGAAATAAAGACAGGAAGAAAGAATCAAATAAGAGTACATATGGCTGATAATAAAACACCAATACTTGGTGATAGAAAATATGGAAAGAAAGATGGTTATAGAAAGATGATGTTACTTGCGAATGAACTTGAATTTAACCATCCAATTACTAAAGAACATATAGATATTAAACTTGATATACCAAATGAATATAAGAAAGTAGTAGAAAACGAATAATAGAAAGGTATACATAGTTTTAACTCAAACATACACAAACATAGCTAGAATAATAAAAAGTATTACAAAAGATAAATATAGTCATGCATCTCTATCATTAGATCCTAAATGCGATAAAATGTATTCTTTCGGAAGAAAATATATATACTTTCCATTCTATGGAATCTTCTTAAAAGAAGATCTAAGAAAAGGACTTTTTAGTAGAAATAAAAATGCACTGGTAGCCATCTATGAAATAAATGTTACAGACTACCAATATAATAAAATAAAAGAAAAAATAAAAGAAATATATTTAGATAATAAAGGATACAATATAACGGAATTATTACTAGCTCACTTTAGAATAAAACTTCATAGAAAAAAATACTATTGTTCAGAATTCGTATATGAAGTTCTATCAAATAATAAAGTAAAAGTGTTAGATAATACAAAAACATTATTTAAACCAGAAGAACTAATAGAAAATAAAGGTTTTAATAAGATATTTGAAGGTAAAATAAAAGATTATATAGCAATTTGTTAAAATTGCTATATTTTTATATATAAAAAATAAAGTTTATGTATAAAAAAGAACCTTATTAAATTAAGGCTCTAATACTTGAGGTAAACTTGTAGTACCATTCTCATTATTATTTTTAGGTTTTTGAGGAGTTGAAACTGTTTTAGTTGGTTGAGTACCTTTAATAAATAAATGAGTTTGAACTTTAGAAGATGGAGTAGAAGCATTAGGTAATCTTGGAGGATTAGTACCAACAACAACTCTTGATGCGACTATTCCACTAGGTCTATCAAATTTAACATTTTTTTCCATAACTTTATTAACAATCTCTGCCTGGATTTTAGTTCTCTCACTCCATGCATGAAATGAAGTGTTATAGGTTTTTTTAGTTAATTTATCATAACCATACCAAATAGCTACACTATAATTTTTGCTAAATGTAACAGTCCAAGCATCTTGTATAACATTAGTACTAAGCCTTAGACTCTTAAGTTTAGCACTGTCATAACTACTTGTTCCTGTCTTAGTAGATATTTCACTACCTTTAACTTTAACACGAGAACTTGTAACTTTCTTAAGCATATAACTTATCATATAAGCTGTTGTATCTTTCATTACACGTTTTTTAGGATAATTAAATTCTACAACTTCATCATCATTTCCATTCTTATATATAATTTTATTAACACTATGAGCCTCAGTATGATATCCTCCATTACCGAAAGAAGAATATGCAGAAGCTAATTGAACAGGAGATACACCAGTAAATCCACCAATTGAATGTGCTTCATTAATATAATGAGAATTTCCTAAATATTCAGGAGTTATTCCAAGAGAAGTAACAAACTTATCAATCTTAGAATTACTAATTTTTTGAAACGCTTGTAGGGCACAAGTATTTCTAGAACGAACTAAACATTGTTCCATTGTCATAAATCCTTTATATTTACCATCAACATTTCTCATAACCCCACCATTAGTATAACTAACAGGTTTATCAACAAAAGGAGTATATGTAGACCAATTTTTATATTCAATACCAGGTCCATAATCAAATAACGGTTTAGCAGTACTTCCTGGATGTCTCTTTATTTGAGTAGCATAATTTAGTGAACGTTCACTATTCTTATTACGTCCAGCACCAACAGCTATAATCGCACCTGTATCGTTATCAATAATACCTATACCGACTTGAACCTTATTATCTTTAAATTTATGTTTACTATAAAAATTATTTATAACATCTTGTTTACTCTTAACCATAGTTGTATAAATATCCATTGATACTTCATAAGGATTTTCTCCAGTTTTATCAATAATTTCTTGTATAACAGTATCAATAAATCCCTGATATTTATTAATTGTAGTTTTTTGCTTTTTAATAATATTTTCAACATGTATTCTCTTTGCTTTATCAGCTTCATTAAGAGTTATATAACCGTGTCTTAACATTAAGTTAATAACTTCATTTTTTCTTTCATTAGTTTTATCTGGATTAACATAAGGATCGTATTCACCAGGCGCTTGGAATAAACCAGCTATCATAGCAGCTTCAACTAAATTTATATCAGTTATATCTTTATCAAAATAAGTTCTAGAAGCCATTTGAACTCCATAACTACCAGCACCTAAGTATGGAGCATTAACATAAAACTCTATAATTTGTTCTTTAGAATAATCTTTTTCAATTTTAAATATTGACATATAAATATCAGTAAACTTACGTACTATTCCATCAAATCCTTTAGCGTTAGTACTAGTATAAGTATTTTTAGATAACTGCATAGTCAGAGTAGAAGCTCCACCTGCGTCTTCTCCTTTTAGGAAACCAACACCAGCTTTCATAAATCTATATATATCAAATCCATCATGCTCAAAAAATCTCGAGTCTTCAGTCGCAACAATCGCATCAATTAATACTTGAGGTAATTCTTCATAAGTAACAATTTGTCTTTTCTCAGTACCAATACTAGCTATTAAGTCCCCTTTAGAATCATATATATTAGATGATTCTTTTTTATAAAGTAATTCACCTTTAAACTCAGGGGCACTCATATATATATAATAAAAGAACCCAGATACAGTAACTATACCTAGAAAAAATAAAATTATAATAATTAAACATATATTATTTAAAATATTATTTTTCTTGTTGTTTTTAATCTTCTTTTTAATATCTTTCTTCTTTTTCATAAACACCCTCAATATAGTATATCATAAAAATATTATTCCCATTTTATAAAATTATATAATCTATTAATATTATGAAAAATTTGATATAATATTTACGAGGGAAAAGAAAATATGATGAAATGTGTTGTTATATACAATCCAAATAGTGGAAAGTTAACAAATAGAAATGATGTAAAAAAATTATACAAAATATTTGAAAACTATGGCTATGATGTAGAAATTATATATACTGAGTATAAAGGACACGCAAAAGAAATAACTAAGAAGTTAAAAGATGTTGATCTTTTGATATGTGCTGGAGGAGATGGAACTTTAAACGAAGTAATATCTGGTAATATTGAAAGACATAAGCCAATACTTTTAGGACATTTACCTTTAGGAAGTGTAAATGATGTAGCTCATATGTATGGTATGACAGGAAATACTACTAAGAATTTAGTTATGCTTTTAAATGGGGCTCAAAAAAATATAGATGTATGTCTAATAAATGGTAGCCCATTTGTATATGTAGCATGTATAGGAGCATGGGTTGACATATCTTATTCAACACCAAGAAAATTAAAGGAAAAATATGGTAAACTAGCATATGTAATTTATGGTATTC
>OLHA01000489.1_pt1 | contig 23299 bp, 21 predicted proteins | sample 1605961 | NCBI WGS metagenome assembly OLHA01 (sample SAMN03283288) | human gut metagenome | biome: human-associated habitat; material: feces | host: Homo sapiens | place: Peru | collected 2012
TTTATGACAGTAAAGGTTATTACAGGCATCAAGGAGACGGCTTTTATGACGGCAAAGGCTATTGGCGCAACTCCGGAAGCTCGGGCTATTATGATGCAAAAGGCTACTGGCGAAATAAATAATTATAAAACGATTTACATTTAATTTAATTTTGGAGGAATTATTATGAAAACTATTACTAAATCAAACTTAACTAAAAAAATCTTGTCAATCTTTTTCGCAATTATTGTAGGTGTAAGCGGTGTTATCGGTACTACAATGGCGGCACAAGCCGCAGTGCCGGTAAGAACGGGACGATTTGACGGCGGAACAACTGTATATTTAAGCCGAGACAGTAGAGGCAGACTGAAAAATGCCGAGGCGAAAATTTGCAGTTTTTCGAGAGACGGATTTAGGTCATCGGGTAAAATCAAAGTTACATTATATAATGCAAGAAACGGCAGATACATTACATCTTTTGTGACAAATTCGGGCAGAAAGATTAAGTTGGGCAACGATCATGCAGGGTATATTATTAGGTTAAGTGCATATAAAAAGCCCGGAAATTCAACTATAACCATGGGCAATAACTGGACAAATCTTGGAAAATGTTATTATTGGTCAATAGATTGCTCAAAGAATTGTCACTTCTAAACGCATTTGTTTGTCGCTGACCAATCTCAATTAATACCGCATTAAAGTTTTTCAGCAGTATAAGGACAAGCCCTATTTTTGCTTAGGCGGAAGTAGGGCTGATTTTACAACAACACTGTCAATGGCTGTGTGGTGACTAATTATCAGTAAGGTTTAATTTAAGGCAAAAGGAGACAGAAATATGTTTTATTACAATCAAGATATTATTAATTGCAGAGATACAGTTTGTGGAACTGTTGTCGGCGGCTCAAAGGACGGATTATTTATCAGATTGGATAATTTTGATATGGCTTTTGCTGCATTCGGATATTTACCAAGCGGGGCAAGAGTGCTCTGTACAGTGTTTAAAAAAGCAACTCGTAATAATTATGCTCATGTGGGAATTGACACGGTTTTGTCCGATTATGAGGCAGTTGCTTAAAAATAAACTTTTAAGGAGATAAAATGGTAGTTTTAGAAAAAGGATACAGCTCGGTAATTACAGTTCCTATTGAGAGTAAGCTGTTTGAAAATGGACATGTTTTTGTTGAGGGAGAAATAACATCAGAGTCTGTTGACGCGATAAAAAAACAAATTATGTATCTTATCGGCGCGTTTTTGGATAAGCCAATATATATACATATTGATTCTCCGGGCGGAGATATAAATGCGGGGCTTGTTTTGTATGACGTTATTCAAGCATATGCAGATAAAATTTATCTTGTTTGCACAGGCAGAGCATGCAGTATGGCGGCTGTTTTACTGGCATCAGGTAAGAAGGGTCACAGATATATGCTTTCAAACAGCGAGGCGATGGTGCATGAACCGTTAATTGCAAATCAATTTTCCGGTAATTGCTCTTCAATCAAAGCAACTTCTGAAAGACTTATAGAAATTAAAGAAAAAATAAACAAACTCCTTGCAAATCATACAGGAAAAAGCCTAAAACAAATTGATAAGGCAACAAGCTTTGACAATTATTTGAATGCGCAGGAGGCTGTTGAACTAGGGCTTGTCGATAAAATTGTATCGTTCAAAGACATAATGGAGGAGAATACCGATGGATAGATTGATTTTTGGCGAAGGTGTGGAATTCAGCACAGATGAAAGAAAAACGCATTTAAACAATAATGTTTGCATTATCGGAGCAACCGGAAGCGGAAAAACTCTTGGCTTAATCCAACCGAGATTGATTTATAACAGAAGCACGAACTTGATTGTATCGGATCCTAAAAGAGAATTAATAGAACCGTACAGGAATTATTATGAAAATTTAGGATATACCGTTTTAGAACTGAATGTTTCCAATCCGTTATTGACGGATGTTTGTTGTGACCCTATGGAATATGTTGCGTGTCATAAGGACATAAATGCACTGGCAAGAGCGATTGTTGACTTGACTCCCCAACGCCCGAACAGTTCGGCAGATTCTTATTGGGAAAACAGCAGTTGTAATGTTGTGAAATTCGCTATGTATTATAAATTAACATTTGACAGTTGTCCAAGTATTGTTGATGTGGTTGAATTTATTGAGAATCTTGAGGTGGATGAAAGAAATTCGTTAATGACTACAAATGTTGACTATATGGTTGAAGATGTTAAAAATAAAGAACCGAATCATCCTATGATAGCCCCGTATAATTCGTTTAAGACTGCGCCGATAAAAACCGCAGGTTCAATTTTTACAACTATAAAAACAACATTATCAAATGTTTTTTCAGAAGATGTAAAGGATGTTATCAAAGGAAATCCGACTCTCGATTTGGAGAAATTCACAAAAGAAAAATCCATTCTTTTTATAACTGCCGACGGTGCGGATGAATATGAGGATGCCTTTATTAATTTGATTTTTGACACTCTTATTCAACAGCTTACAAAAATTGCCAATACATATCCCGATAAACGATTGCCTATTCCGGTCCATTTGATATTTGAAGATTTTGCGGCGAGCACAAAAATATCGTCATTTCCGAGCCAAATATCAAAGTTCAGGTCAAAAAATATCAGCTCGACAATCGTATTGCAAAGTGAGACTCAACTTGACGGAATGTTTGGCGAAGCTGACGGAACGACGATAATAAACAATAACGATACGCTTATTTATCTTGGCGGAAATGATATAAAAACCGCTCAAAATATCGCAATTAGGCTTAATTGCCCCATTGAAAAGGTATTGTATATGCCGCTTGATAAAATATGCATTTTCAGGCGAGGCTCAAAGCCGATTGTTGCCGATAAATATCAAACGCTTAATGACAAAAAATTTATTGAATTGCAAAACGATTATAAAAAAAGCCTGAATAAACGGAATAAAAGCAATGCTGCTTCGGCTATTAGCAAAAAAGAAACCGAAAGCAAAGATTTAAAAAAACACTGCACGGTAGATAAGTCAGAGGTGAAATTTTATGATTCTTTGGCGTAGCTTATATCCGATTAAGACTGCGAAATCAATTTTGCAGAGTATGGATGTCGGCAATTCAATTAAATTTTCTTGAATACATTTATTGTGTATGCTAATATTAAATTGAACTTATTACCGTTTAAAACTGCTTAATATTGTTAAGCATAAGGAGAAAAATATGAAAAAAATAAAAATATTTATCGGTTCATCTGTTGACAAAAAAGAGTTTGAAATAGAAAGAGAAAAATTAGGTTCTTTCATTAACGGACTAAACAGAGAATATATTAAGCGAGGAATATTTGTTGACCTTTATGACTGTGAAACAGTGTCAAATAAAATGAGGTCAGAAGGCTCTCAAAAACAGCACGATGATTATATCAAAAACGAAGCTGACGCAACATTCTTTATGTTTTTTAAGAAAGCAGGAGAGTTCACCCTGCACGAATTGCAGGTGGCAAGGGATGCACTGGTCAATAAAAACAGACCCGATATTTTTACATATTTTAAAGTCGTCGGTGATGATATAGAACAGACCGACGAAATTAAAAAGGCAGTTGATGTTATTGCCAATTCTTACGGACACTATTTCAGCAAATTTACTGACGCTGATCCCATTAAGCTTGCAATGCTCCAATATATTGTTGAAAAACTCAATGACGGTTCATCCGTTACAATCAATGACGCAACGGTTTATGTTAACAATACAAAGATAGACGGGATTTCTATTGACAATATTTTTGCGTATCAAAATAATACGGAATACAAAAAACTGCAACAAGATATTGACGATTTAACAGTTTCTATAGACAAAGCGATTGAAAACAAGCAGTTTGATAATATAGAATTGCTTTCGGTTCAAAAGGAAGAAAAGGAAAAACTTTTTGCAAAGCTTGAAAACGATATTCTCAATATGCTGATTAAAATGCAAAAGGAGTTAAAAAAGGGCAATACAGACCCGATTTGTGTGCGCGCATATCAGTTGCTTGAAATGGGCAAAATTAAAGAAGCGCAGGCGCTTTTCCCCATTGATGTGCTCAAAGCAAAATCTAAAAATCTTTTCCTTAAAAATGAAATATTACAGCAGGAAAATGCAGAAATTGTTGAATATGCAAAAATACGCATTGAGGCATTAAATCTTGATGTTTCAAATCCGGACAGATTCAAAATGATAGAGGATACATATGAAACGGTTATAGAAAATGCCTTTATTTGTTACGATAATGAATTGCCATATGACTTTTCAGTGTTTTTATACGTTCAAAACAAGTCACAAAAGGCTTATGAAGTTGCCAAAAGACTTGAAGGATTGTATTTGCTTAACGGCGATAAATTCGAAAAGTTTGAGGTTGCTCGCTTATATAACATTTTAGGCAGTATATGTGAGCATTTGTCTTTATACGATGAACAGGAAGACTATTATTTAAAAGCAATTAAAATAAGAGAAATTTTAGCAAAAAATAATTCTGAACGTTTCAATCCTTATTTAGCAAATAGCTATAATAATGTAGGCGTTTTTTATGACGAACAAGGCAAACCAAATAAAGCTGAAGACTATTTTTTTAAAGCAATTGGAATAAGAGAGGATTTGGTAAAAACCAATCCCGAGCGTTTCAATCTGGATTTGGCAAGTAGTTATAATAATGCTGGCGTTTTTTATGACGTTCAAGGCAATCCCACAAAAGCTGAAGATTATTATTTAAAAGCTATAAAAATAAGGGAAGATTTAGCAGAAAATAATCCGGATAGATTTAATCCTGATTTGGCAGATAGTTATAATAATGCAGGCGCTTTTTATAGTGATCAAGGCAATCCCCAAAAAGCTGAAGAATATTATTTAAAAGCTATAAAAATAAGAGAAGGTTTAGTAGGGAATAATCCGGATAGATTTAATCCCGATTTGGCGGATAGTTATATTAATGCCGGCATTTTTTATAGCAATCAAGGCAATTCCCAAAAAGCTGAAGACTATTATTTGAAAGCCATAAAAATAAGAGAAGATTTAGCAATAAACAATGCTGATTATCCTATTTCTGGTTTGGCAATAAGTTATTATAATTATGCAGCTTTAACCAAGAATAAAAAATATTTCTATATGGCGTTAAAAACAGCACAGCTTCAGCCGGATAATCCGTATTGCAAAGAAATAATTGATAAATTGAAAAGTTAATAAAATCATCAAACCGACGGAGATAACACGGAGTATCTCTGTCGGTTTTTTTGTTTTGGAAAAGAATCGGTAAAAATATTTAAAATTGGAAAATAACTGCGTTTTGTTTTCTATGAAATGGAAATCAACTGTGATATCCTCAAATTATAGAGAAAGAGGTAAAGGAGTTGATGCTTCGATTGAAGAGTGTTCCAAATAAAAAGTGCAAATCTATAAGAAAGAAAGGACGAAATCAATGAACAATTCAACAAAATTTAAAAGCGGTGAGAAAATCTGCGCTGTAACAAAAATGCCGAATTTTTTGCTCAAAATCAAGGGAAAACTCGATTCAAGAAAAGGCAGTTCGGTACCGGATGCATATATAGACAAGCTTAAAAGGAAATGCGAGTCTATTGAAAATATTGAGGTTATAACGGCTGAAAACATTTTAGTCGGCGACAGAAAAAATGCAGCCGTTGCTGTCTGCAACATCGCTGAAAGCCAAAAAGCACTTGAAAATAAGCCCGCTAAAACGGAAGGCAATTCTCCAAAGGCAATACGAGAAAACAGAAGAAGAGCAAATCAAATTTCTTCAACCGAATCGTCAATAAAATCGGGACATTCCGCTTTAATCAATGCTTTCCAAAACATTGTCAGTACGGAAACCGTTTTAAAGGAGCGAATAACGAACACCCGAAAAAAGACAAGCGAAAAAATCAATGTTTATGTTTCGGGAGTCCGCTCATGGAAGTTAAAGGAATATTCGCCTGATTTCGATTTCCTTGACGATGCGTTTGAAACTTACAAAAACTCACATTTTGAAGAAGACAAAATAATAAGGGAAACTATCGAAAGCATGCATATCAAGGAGGGCAGTGCAGATGAAACCGACTAAAAAGAGAAAGAAAAATAAAATACTCGGCAAAGGTGCCGACCGAGATATTCACATCAACCATGAGATAGATATATTGAATTATGTGCCGATAGACTATGGCTACACACAAAAATGGGCGAATTTTAACGATACGGCGGAAGATTATTTTGAAGATATTATCGCAAGAACAAGCATTGATGAACTTAATTGCAATATGCTTGATCCGTTAATTGATGCAGAGGCGACAGATATGATTGCTAATGCCAAGGAACAATACACTCATCACCTGCGAACTGTTTACAGCGAGGCAGGAGTGCTGGAGGGTCAAATTCAAAAGGCAAATGATAAACTCGAAACTCTCGAGGCTGACGAAATGCGATTTGACGAGGAAATTGATGCTTTGCTACGAATAATGAAAGAAAATGATGTTATATAAAGGAGAAGAACTATGTTTAAAAAAGAAAAATCCAAAGCATTGTCCGGTGATTCTTATCCAACAAGATTAGTGAGAGAAAAGCAGTTAGCCGGATCGAGCGATGTTTATACAAATAAGTATTTGGGATTAATTCTGACTTTTGTTTTTGTAATTGTTGACAGCTTTTGTTGTTATTCATGTTGGAATGCGATTCAAACGCAAAGCCCGATTATGAATATCCTTATGACCATTGCATGTGCATTGACCTTGGATGTGCCGCCTATGTTTTGCGCATATTCTTTGGTGGCATATAAACAAGGACTTATTTCTGAAAAACGAGCCAAAATTATTACAATTGCAACATTGATTGTTGTCGGGTTGGTAATTTCATTTTACTTTGCGTTCAGAATCATAACCAAGGATATTATTTTTGACGGAGGAACGGTAGGCAACATTGTCAATTCTGCCGATGGTACATACGAAAGTGAAAACAGCAACAACTTAACAACTTTGTTCCCGGCAATTTTTTCGGGAATACTTCCGCTTGCTACAAGTATAGCGAGCTTTGTAGTTACATTTTTAACGGTTTCACCCATCAAGGATAAACTTTTCAAGTTAAGAAAAGCTAAAATCACTGCTCAATCAAATATTGTCGATTTGAAAATGGCTTTGAAGGAAGCAGAAAAATCAATGCCGTACAGTGATTATCTAATCGCGCGCGAGGATGATTTGTATAGGGATTTCTGCGATGAAATTTCAGCTCAGAGTAATGTATTAAAGCAAACAGCAAGAGTTATTATTATGAAAAAATTGGCAAATGCCGATTCAATAAGCGAGGTGGCAGATGACGGCAATATAATTAATGCAGAATGTGAAATTTCGAAAAGTATTCAATCTGAAAGTAAAAAGCATATTCAAAGATATAATGATACGGAGGCTGTGAAATGAAAAAAGTATTGTCAATAATATTATCAGTCGCAATTGTTTTAACTCTGTTTTCCGGTTGCGCAAGCGGAAAAAATACGGTGAGCGAAAATTCTTCTTCTCAAAATGTGGCTTTGGTAATTGCACAGCATGATAATTTCCCTGCTGTTTCATTAAACAATCAAAGCATTTCTTCAACGATTTATGATGCCTGTCTGTCTTACGGGAGGGTTACCGCAACTGTTTGTGACGGATTGCCGTTCCTTGCGGGCGATTATACAATTAACAAACCAAATGTGAATGTTGATAATACAAAGCGTAAGCAATTGGCTGAAAAAAATTGTAATCAAATTATTCTTGAATGTTCGACCGCAAAGGCAAAAACTGCCGAAATTGATACATTATCAGCGATTTCACAAGCGGTAAAATCTATTCAAAATTCAGAAAACAGCAAGACCCTTTTAATTTTTGATTCCGGTTTGTCGACTACGGGCTTACTGAATTTTTCCGCACAAAATCTTATTGATGCCGACATCTCGGATATTGTTGAACAACTGAAAGCAAAACACAGTATTCCGAATGTAAAGGGCTGTAATATTATATGGAGCGGACTTGGGCAAACATGCGGGGAGCAGTCACCTTTGACCGAATATTATAAATTCCGACTTCAGGAAATATACAATGCGATCCTTATAGCAGGCGGAGCTTCAAATATTACTTTTAATAGTGAACCCATTCAAGGAGAAGAGCCGGAAGGCGTTCCCGAATGTTCTGTCGTGCCTGTTGTTGAGGACTCACTTAATATCACATCGGCTATCCCCGAAATAATTAAGTTTGACGATACTAAAATTTCGTTTGTATCCGATAAGGCTGAATTTGTTTCCGAAGAAAAAGCACAGGAGGCATTGAAGCCGATTTCAAAAGTGTTGAATGATAACACGGACACAAAAATATTAGTCATCGGCTCTACCGCTACAGACGGAACCAAATCCGGGTGCAAAACATTATCCAAAATGCGCGCCGATAAGGTTAAAGAAACACTTTTGAAGCAAAATGTATCGGAAAGTCAGATTTTAACATACGGAGCCGGACAAGAAACTACCTGCTTCAGAGTTAATGATATAAAAAACGGAAAACTGATTGAGTCAGAGGCGCAAAAAAACAGAGCAGTTTATATAGTAAACGCAAATTCGCCGATTGCAAAAGAATTTAAAGTATAAAATTAAAATGTTTCAAATATTGAATGTCCGTCAGTATATTCTTGATATTAATAATTCCAAATGATATAATTAATTTGTATTATTATGTCAGGAGAACGCATATTATGAAAGATACCCAAAAACAAAATTCATTGAAAATCTATGATACCTCTGCAGAGGTCCTTCAAAAGCTGTTGTATGATAAACCTTTATACAACTATATAAATGATAATAATGTAAATGTTGCAGTATTCGGATTTTCACAATTGTCTCAAAAGTTTATTGATGTTGCCTTTGAAGCCTCTCAAGTTAACAGTTTTAAACTTAATATTACAGTTGTCAGTGATAAAGAACCTGCGAAAAATGAGTATCTTGAAGACAGACCTGCATTTGCCGATTTTTTTGATGTCGATAACAATGTTGTTAATGAATCTTACGGCTCAATTTCATTTGTGACAAAAGATTTCGCCCGTTTAGAGGATGTTGTCTCGGAAACTCTTGTTGAAGGAGAAACGGGATTTTCATATATTTTTATTGATACCGATAATGACAAACAGAATTTTACAATTGCAAAGTTTTGCGACCTTTATGCTAAAATGTTGTCACAAAATTCAATTATAAATTTCGTTTCGGCTAAACAAAGAAAAACCAAACCCTCGATGAATACGGTTTTGAGGGATGACACAATAAATAATCATAAAGATTTTACGAAGCTGAGGCGAATGAGCTTAAACGCGCATTTGGTTTGGAATAATCGTTCCGATATTGATATAAGAAAACTGCAAAGAGAATTCAATACAAATTATTGTTTTTCTTCGAGTTTTAATAATATCCTGTCCATAAAATACAAGTTGAATTCCGTCGGAATTGATTTTAATTCTTCAACTGCCGCAGAGGAGTTTTATAAAATTGTTAATTCAAAAGCACCTGACGATGTTGCGGCTGTTTCCTCATTAATTCAATCCGAGCATAAAAGATGGAATGTCAATATGATTTGCAACGGATATAAACCTCAAAAGGATTTGAGCAATTGCCTGGATAAAATTAAGGTTAAAAAGAATAAACTTCATCCTTGTATTGTTCACAGCGGAAAAGCATTAACGCTTTCACGATTTGAGTGGAAGGAAAAGAACAATGCCTTGTGGGACAATGCCGGGTCTAAAGAATTATCAAGTCTTGATGAGCTTGACAGAGTTTCTGTTGAGTTACACAGAATCTTTAAAGCAAGAGCCGATGAAATCAGAAAAAAGAACCTTCTTTCCGACAGTGATGTTTTTGAAATCAACAAATTGCTTGCAAATTATAAGGAGGCAAGCTCGGCATTCAAAAAATATATTCTTTGTTTGCATGAAATTAATTCAGGTTCAAAATCACAAACCAAATTACACAGCTATTACAAATCAAGGCTTAATAAAGAATTGCAAAAGGTTCCAAATGATGTTTACACGGCCATAAAGAAAAGGCTCTCTTCTATTGAGGATGCGTTTTATCCTATTATTGAGAGTGAAAAATATATTGATTATAAGCAATATGATAAAGATTTGGTTACGCAAATTCCGTTTATTTTAACATATAAAACAACTATTAATCTCGCAGTTCCGTTAAAAACGGAAAATGACGGAGAGACAAACAATCAGGTTTTGTTCCAAAATGTCGCTTCTTCACTTTTGATTAAGCCCTCAAGAGTTACATATTTTTATAATTATAATCCAGAGGACAATGACAAAATAATTTCGGCATTACAATATGTTATTAATTGTATGGATTCACATAATATTCGTGCCGCTATTAATTTGTGTGTGCTTTCCGATAGAGCGGTCAAAGAAGATTTTATTGAGAAAATAGGAAATTTATCAAACAGAGTTAATCATATCGATTGTGTTATTTACAGCGATGAAGATGATTTGGAAGACAAGCTCTTTGACTATATCAAATCAAAACGATTTACGGCGTTGGAAAAAAATAATTCTCTTACATCCAATCTCCTTTACGGTATGAGATGCTACAGGAACAATTCTTATTTTGAATATAATAATTTAAGCAATACATTAAGTTGTTCAAACGGGTGCGAATTTTTAAGATATATTTGTTTTAATCCACATCTTAAGGTGAGTGATTTGTTTGAATTTAAAAATTCAGCAGATACAACGGATTTGCCTGATTTACAGCATGATTATATGTATTTTTGGAAATTGTATAAAAAAAGAACAAATAAATCAGAAGCCGTTTGGAAAGCTATGTGTAATGCGTTGAGCGTAAATAATGAAAAAGAGAATGTTGTTAAATTTTATATATCGCAAAGAGACTGCGTTGTCAGCGAACGGAGCTATTATGTTGAAAATTCATATGTAACTGCATTTGAAAAATTACTCAACGGATTAAATCAGGCTGACAGCAATATCGCTTTTGCTACAGAGTTTTATTCAAATAATGTTTTCAAAATCAATGTAACCGCTGCGGATTGTATTCATGAAAAAATAAAAGAGCTGTTATCAAAGCCGTATTTGTTTGCTAATCCGATTGATATAAGTGTTGCAAAAGATAAACAATTCATCATAATAAAAACTAACAATTTATCGGTTAGTAAGCTCGAGCTTGATACAATACGAAACGAAGCGGCAAAAATTAATGTGAGATATGAGGAAATAATAGATTTATTAAGAGAAATCGGCAACAACAATTTCATTTTGAATTTGAAAACCCATCAAAGCAGCGATAGTCTTAGTTTTACTTATTCCTCGCACCAAATAAAATCATTGCTGACCACAGCAGGCAGGGTTTTGGAACTGTTTGTTTACTATAAGGCAATCGAAAACGGCGGCTTTGATGATGTGGCGAACAGTGTCGAAGTAGTATGGAATAACGACAATGTCGGAAACGAATTCGATATTATTTTAACCAAAGGTTTTCGCAGCTTAATTGTTGAATGCAAGGCGCAAACACAATTAAAACAGGAGGTTTATTATAAATTGGATTCTCTTAACAGAAGATTCGGAATAAACTCAATACCGATAATAATCGCCGATACTATTGAAAATCCGAATTTTAATTACAGCGCCAATGATATTCAGCGAAGCAGAGGTAATGAAATTGGAATAAAAACAATTTATGAAAACAAAGATATTTCTAATATCGGAAACACATTGAAAAGTTTACTGAATAATAATTAACACAAGAAAGGATTTTATTATGTACAAACCAAACCCAATTGATACAAGTGATTTAGTTTTATCTGCTGAATTACTTGAATTGACAGAAAAAATTGCTGAAAATGTCCATGATGTGTGGGCGGTCGGCAGGCTTGAACAAGGATGGACTTACGGTAAAGAACGAAATGATGAATTGAAGACTACGCCGTGCCTTGTTCCGTATTCGGAATTACCTGAAAGTGAAAAAGAATATGACAGAAATACAGCCCTCGAAACGCTTAAACTTATAATAAAACTTGGGTATAAACTTGATTGTGTTGAATGATTGCTTAAGAAAAAAGTATTATTGATGTACAATCCTCAAGATTTTAATTCAAATTAAGTTTATTTTTTAAATAAGGAGATAAATACATGGAAAATATGGGGGCAAACAACATTGTTGTATTAAGTGATGAAAATGGAAACAATGTGAATTTTGAATTTTTAGATTTGATAAAGTATCACGATGATGAATACGCCGTTTTACTGCCTTGCGAAGATACCGAAGAAGTACCTGAAGCAGTGATTTTAAAAGCAGAAGTAATTGACGATGCAGGGAACGAATCATTTGTAAGTATAGACGATGATGAATTATTAGATAAAGTATTTAATATTTTCAAGGAAAAATTCAAAGAAGAATTTGATTTTGTAGATTAATATAGTGATATTTGGGAGGAAAATATGGCTCTTAATGATTTACTTGAGACACTAAATACAACACCGGTGTATGATTTGTTCATTTCTCATAGAAGTGCAGACAATATTTTGGCAAAAAAGGTATTTGATACAGTTAAGGCATTACATCCGGAGTGGAATGTCTTTTTCGATGAGGATGGATGCCTTGAGCAAGGGCGTGGAGATTATCTTGACGAAATATTTAAAGCTTTATCTAAAACCGTCAAATTGATTTGGGTTGCCAGCAAACAAGAACTTACTGAATTCGGCAGTGGATATTTATATGCAGAGGTTGATAAGTTTTATAGGTTAATGAATTCGGGGCGCAAACCGGGTTACAATGTCGATTATTACGGTATTATTTTGGATAATGTTGATGAAAATGGTTTGGCTGAAATTTACACAGCAAGAGAAATTATAAAAGTAAAAAATGTAGATTCTATAAATGAGGACAGAATAAAAAATTTGCTTGATGGCACCTACTCGGCAATAACATTCAGAAAAAATATAAGAAAAAAGAGTAGTGCTTTTGCTGATGAAATGCAAAAGCTTAATAAGAAATTTTCGTTGAATTATATTGATGAAATGTTAATTCCTCATCTTCGTTGTCGAGATTCTGACGAAAATAACAGCCTTGATTTTAATGGTTTGCTGAGCTTGCTTCAGGAGAAAGATGCTGTAGTTGTAGCAGATGAGGGCGGTGCCGGCAAAACTACATTATTAACCAAAGTGTTTTATTATTATTTGAATAAAGATGACGCATTTACGCCAATTTATATTGAACTTAATACTATACCAAGGCATGTTAATGATAATTTAATATTGAGATATGTAATTAAAGAATTATATAAGCAACCTGAAGTGATGAGTGTTGCTGACGGAAATCTCCCCGGAATAATATCTACACTTGCAAATAACTTTAGAGAGCAAAATGACGGCAAAGATTATTTACTTGTTATTGACGGACTTAATGAAATTACAAAAAGACAAGCCGATTTGATTATTAAAGAATGTTCTTTATATCATAATGTTAGAGTGCTGATTTCAAGCAGAAAAATTGATGAAAATAAATTTTCTGATTATGTAATTCTTAATTTGAATAAATTGACCAAAAGCGTAATTCAATCAAAAGTTAAAACAGAAGAATCAAATGATTTGTTAGATATATTGGCCGTTCCTATGTATTTAAAAATTTATCTTGATTCTGATATTAAGGGAGAGGTTGTTAAAACCAAAGGTGAACTTTTAGAAAAATATTTTGATTGGCAAAAAAAGAAAAATGCAAACAACGAGAAAATATATGAGTCAAATAAATTCTTGATTGATTTTATATTAACTTCCGTTGCTTTTTACATGGTGAAAAATAATTTGAGAAACATAAATAACGATGAGTTAAAATCAATTGTTTCGGATGCGTTAAATAAAGCTCCTGCAAATTTTGGTGAAAAAAATTATTTGTTCAGTTCTTGTTACCGTGAATATTATAAAAGAAATAAATATAATACTCATTACATAGGAAGTTTTCGAGTGGAAGACAGTTGGGATTTAGAAGAATTAATTGATAAAATTATGGATTTCTTTTTTAATGATTTCGGCATTCTACGAACAAATATCGACAGAAACATTGAGTTTATACATCAAAATTATCGCGATTTTTTATGCGCTAAGTTTTTATCAAGAGAAATAGAACTATCAAAAGATGACTCTTATATACCGTACGGCATATCTCAGAAAATTTTTGATGAAGAAATACTTGATTTTGTATCAGATATACTTGGTGAGTATAATTATGTGCCTTTTTGTGATCATGATAATGAAATTTGGAATTATACATGTAATGAAAAATCGCTAACCTATAAAACACTTAATAAATTCAGAAACACCGATAATGCTGTAGCACCGGCGAATTTGTTGACGATTTTATCTCATTCAAGGAGAGGCGATTTATCTAATGGTGATTATTCATATTTGAATTTGACAAAATGCCAATTAAATTCGAGGATTTTTTACAGATTTTACGGAAATAAAAATTTTGTGTCAAATTTTGATTATTCTAAAATTAATAAAGAAAACATGTTGGCTGATAATTATTCGAAAGCAACAGCTTTTGCTGTTTATGAAAATTTTATTGCAATATTTGACGAAAATAAAAGCATAAAGTTGTGGGATATGAATCATGAAATGCCGTTCCCTATGCTCTATATTGAAGAAGTTTCTCTTGAAATTAAGCAAATGCTATTTGTTGATGCTACCACTCTCCTTGTTTCGTCAGATTATGATATTGCTTTAATTAACTTAAATAGCGAGCAACTCGAGATTATTTTCACTTCAAAATATATGATAAAAAATATATTTTATTCTGATGGTAAAATTCAATTTAATACTCTATTTCAACCATTTGAAATTCAAAGTATTGAACCTTGTGAAGCTTGTATATCGAAAACACCTTTGCTATCTTTTTCTGCGAATGTTGAATTTAGCCCATCGAAAAATATTGTTGCATTTAGAAGTTTTGGCAAAGGCGGTCATTTAAATATTGCTTTTTATAACCGAGACAACAAAACTTGGAAAATTGATGAACGAATAAATTTTGAGGCGTATTTTAAAGGAGGTCCGCATTTCTTTGCTTTTAAGAATGAAAATACATTAATAATTGAAGAACAAAAAATATTTTATGAGTATGATATTAATCAAAAATTAGAAAATAGAGTATTGATTCCTAAGATGAAAGTGGTGGGGACATACCTAAAATCAAAATATGAAAATGGTTTATTGGTTGTGGTAACCGGTAATAACAGTCTGTATGTTTATAATGATAATTATGAAATGATTTTTGATAAAAAAATGTCGACGACTTTTATCAGTCATTTTATTCCGTATAATAGCGGATTTTTAATACAGTATCAAAATACAATCTACGAATTTAATTCGGATTTAAACTGTATTAAATCAATAAAAACAAAAAGGATCGCAAATACTGTTAATGTACTTTCAACGAATATACAAAACAAGAAAATTTGTTTACTGAATAAAAACAATTGGACTGTTTTGGATACGGGAGAAATAGAGTTTGAAGTTGATATTGACAATTTCGTTATTACTCAAGAACCGGAAATCAGGATTGTAGCAGAAACTTCTTACAAAAGAAACCGTAATTTGCTTTATGCTATAAATTCAAAAGACGGTAGTATTAAAAAATTAAAACTTAAGAATGAATTAATAATAAATGGTTGTAGTTTCAAAGGAATAACCGGTTCTTTGAGTAACTGCGAATATCTTGAATTATTAAAAACATACGGTGCCGAATATTAGGAGGAAAAATGTTAGTTACAAGAATAAAAATAAAAATTGATAAAAATCCACAATCAAAGAGTAAAGCTTATATTGATTTGACATTTGATGATTTATTAGCTGTACATAATTTGAAAATCATTGATAACGAAAATCATTTTTTTGTTTCAATGCCTGCATATAAGAAAAAACAGGGATTTCGTGATATTGTTAATCCTATTAATACAATAATGAGGGAAATAATAGAAAAATTACTATTGGCAGCATACAATTATTGTGTGGAGGAAAAATATGGTGTTTTAGTGATGAATATTAATGAAGACAGTGAGTCAAATGATATATTTGAACAGAGTATTTCAGATTTTTATATTGATGATGAGTTTTCAAGAAAAAATGATTTGCCAGAAAATATTCCAAATCAAATTGTGACAACTAAATCATCCGAAAACGAAACACAGCAGTCTGAAAAATTCTACACTAAGGCATTATTCAATTATATTGATGGTGTTAAATTGAAAAAAATTAATGAGGATACTTTGAGATTCGACGATGTCTCGTATAAAATTGATTTGTCAGCAAGAGCAAATGGCTTTGGAGATTCCGAAGTGCGTATTATTGAATGGGTTGATAAGTTACAGTTTGCAACAGTTAAAAATGTTTATGAACTTATGAGCGCAAATATTGTAGAAAAATCAGAAAATTATATATTTACATACAACAAAGTGTCTAATAAAATAAATGATTTATCAAAAGTGTATGAATTGCTTAACACTTATCGTTTAGAAGACGAAAGAAAAGAAAGAGCGTTTAAAACACATATTTTTACATTATCATCAAAGGGCAAGCAATTTCTTAAGCAAATTGGTACACACCCAAACAATGGCGTAATGCTGCAATTTAAAAATTTGATGTCAATAAGAGCAATTCTTTCACTTAATGCGTGGTTTACCGCTATGTTATATAACTATAAGAATGTTATTGATGTTTACGATGTCAATACAGTTATGGATAATGAAAATTATATTGAGGCAAGAGCAAAAGTAAATGCATATATTAAACTTAACAACCAACCGTTTTTTGCTCAATCATTCAGATATAATCCTAAATGGGACAATGAAATGAATGATAATGAAATGTTTGATAAAGTGATGCGTCTCGCTATTCTTGCCGAAGATTATAAAAATATTACAATAAATTTAAGAAATGCAAATATGAAAAAACAACCGATTATTGTAATTATAGGTGAAAATGAAGAGCATTTAAAGAAACTTGCTAATTTGTTTTGTGAAATAAAAACTAATGTTAGTATTATTTATACGCACGATTTATCTTTGATTGACGATATTGAAAATTCTCATTTTGAATATATCGATGGAGAGTTTAGAGTTAAAAAAATGAACGAGCTGTTTGGTTTACAAAATAGCGAGCAAGAATAAGTTTGACTTTTAGAATTTTTTTATAATTTTAAGAGTAATAACTGAAAAAATTAATTTATGTTATACATAGCAAATATTATAAAGCCGGTGTTAATGCCGGCTTTATTATTTTGCTTGATTAAAATATTGGAAGCGAAAAAGTATTATTCATGATATTTGTATTAGTTTTGGAAGGGTTGGCACTTACATAATGGAAAAAATTTAATTTATAATATATGTAAGTTAACTGATAGATGTTGAAATATTAATTTAAATAGTATAAGGAGATTTTTGATTATGGAAAACATATTTTATACTTCTGGTAATTATGAGGATCTGCTTCTTGAAGTGTTAAAATTTTCAAACGACAAAAATGCAGTCATAATTTCTACTGATGAAATTTATGATTGTATTCAAAAAAGGCAGTCGGCATTGTTATTTGATATGTTTAAAACCGATAAAAATATTATAATAATGGTTTTGGATGAAACACATATAACTGTGCAAATATTGTTAATAACCTTGTTGAAAGGGCGAAATTCAGATACTTATATTTTCTCTAACTCAAATATTGATTCTGCAATTTCAAATTTAACTTTAAAAACATATATTAAAAGTAATTATAAATTTAAAACAATTTCTAACCAATAAAAATATTACTAAATATTTTGTGAAGAAGGATTAATTATGAATTGCAATAATGATGAAATATATCGACTTATTGAATTTGCTGTAGATATGTATGATAACGATATAGACATAAATGAAGTGTTGTACATTATTCATAAAGCAGTTGATTTATCTAAAGAATATCTTGATAAAAATTTTTGCAAAGAAAACAGGATAGCACTTTACTATTCGATAATTATGGAATGTGATTTTATGTTAGGTACGACAGGAGGAAATAGGGTTGAACAAGTTATAGAGGCGTTAATATACTCTCTTAGTAAAGAAATTAATCACGAATTTGATGAAACTATTATGGCACTTTATGCATATTCACTACGAATCAATTATCGTTGCCTGAAAAATAAGGATGATAATAATAGTGCCCAAAAAGCATATGATTTAATTCGTGATGCTAGATGGAAATATAATTTACTTTTCATAAAAAGCGACCTCAATAATGATATTGAGAAAGCCAAAGAGTATTACTATATGTTTGAATTAACAACAATAGATTCAATTGAAGCTTGTCAAAAAGTAGATATGCCAAAAAAAGAAGCATTAATAAAAAAACAATTAAACGAAATGCGAAAAATGTATTCAATTAAATATAAAGCAATTGATGAATAGAAAATTCGGATATTTTAAATATACTAATTGAATAAATATCTGCATTAAAGGTTGTGAGAAAAATTATGAAATATCCTAAATTGATCAACACTTTGCTCTATAAAAAGATAACTGAAAATACATATTGCGTTAAGAACAGTGCAACCGGCGATGAATTTGAATTAGGGATAAATATTGTTAAATTAATGAATTGCCTTGATGGTAAAACCGATCCGTTAACAGTTGATTTATGTCTTTCGGATCACGAAATAAAAGACACTGTAGATTGGCTTTGGGATAATAATTTAGTGACAAAAAGTAACATCAAAAAAAACGGATTATTAACCTACGAAATAACTTTGTTTAAAATCAAAACTTCGCAAAAAGCAAAAAGTGTTTCCCGTATTTTGAATCTGCTTCTGATGATTAATTTTTTGCCGGTGTTTATTATTGGATTGGTTTTTGCAAAAGATTTATATTGTATGGTTGATGACACCTCTTGGTCATACATAATTGGAATTTATGTTGGCGTGTTTTTGGGATTGATTCTTCATGAATGCGGACATGCCGTCGCAGCGTTGGCCTATAATGCTCATTTGTTTGATTGTGGAATTTTGTTCGGTATTATGCCGGGCGCATTTGTAGAAATAGATGATAAACACTTAAAAAGCACATTAAAAAAAGTTCAAATTGGTGCAGCGGGTATTGAAATGAATTTGTTTATTTCAGGCGCATCAATGATTTTTATGTGTTTTTTTAGATCAGTTCTTTCTCTGTTCGCCGGAGTAGCAATAATTAACTTAGTATTGGCGTTGATTAATTTAACTCCATTTATAGGTATAGATGGGTTGGAAATTGTGGATAAATTAATAGGAAGTGATTTTATTTTATATTCCGGTTTGTTATTAAAAGATAAATCATTTATAAAGGATTCGCATTCTGAAGGAATAACAGGATTTATAAAATTTTTTTCCTGTGTTATAACTATGCTGTTGCAGATTTCATATCCAATTTTATTAATTGTAAATCTTTTGTATATATGGAGAATTTTTAATGAAATATTTAGGTAACTTAATTACGATTATAATATTATTAACGCCAAGTGCTTTATTAAGCATAGCAATAGTAAAACACCTGCCTATAATCGGTGTTATTTCGATTGTTTTGCTGTTTGTTTTGGTATTTTCAATGCCGTTAGCTAAGGGTATTGAAAATCTTTGGATGTATGTTTTGTCTTTAATTACACTGTTGCCTTTGAATGTCAAGATATCAATTATGGCTTATCCTTTGATATTTGATTTATTTGATTCGATGGCTTTGGCAGTATTTATATCAATTATGGTTTTCTTTATTGCATCTAATATTGGACAAATTGTTTTAGGACTGATAACTCGTATCATTAAACCAAAACAGGATGAGATTGCGTATTAGAAGCTAAAACGATTAGATTTTATTAGTTAATACCGAGTAAATGTTGTGAATTTTAAAATTAAATAGCATTTATTAAAGTCTTTTATGACGCTTAGCGTTATGGAAGGCTTTATTTTTTTGCCTCAAAATTTTTTTGAAAAAATGTCCTATTTTGACTTCTCCCGTGGCAACCTTATGGGAGGTGAAATATTTTTTGAATTTTTTTGCAAAAAAGCGTGAATTTTGCCCTTTAAAATCTGCGTATAGTGAGAGGACATTTTAAATTATGTCAAATATCTCGAGATTTTGAATATACTGAAAGCTCTATAAGGCCATATGAGTTTTCAACAAATCTAATTATTTGAAGGAGGTAAATCTATGAAATTTAGAATTAATACCAGTAATTTTAAGGGTAATGCAAAGAACTGCTATTATCCTAACTGTCTTGAAATAGACAAAATGTAATTGTTATGGATTGCGACAATGACCATAGCGATAATGCTGATATGTGGATTACTACTGCAATGGTCGATAATTACTTCCCTGATGTTAATTATGTGGTTGTGCCAAGCAGAGGTGTTGGCAAATCACTATTCCGATAGGTTGCGTTTTAGTACTGCTACCGACTTTATTGTTTACAATGACTCTTATTGGGAGGAGTCAAAAGAAATGGCACAAGGTTTAGTTCACGAATTGACATACGAACAAGGCGAGGAAGCAGCAGAAATGTATAAGGCTGCGTGCAAGCTAATGAAGGCGTTTTACATAACTTATATATATGTAAAATGATTTTTTATATATAAAAGGTTATATGAAAAGCATACATTAGACTACACTAACCACGCTTTACGGGTGGGGGGTATCAAAATCACGAAAAGATTTTGCCCTTACCAACGGGCTGGGGGTTCGTGTGAATTTTTCTTAATTCAAAGATGGTATTAACCCCATAGGTTGATTCAAATATGGCAAATGTTGCTGTTAATCAATATACAGATATTGACTTGGTATAATTTGCCATTTAATTACCAAAACTATCAGAGGAGGGATACTATGCAGTTAGAAAAAAACGAAACGCAAAAGGTGTTTGAAATTTGGCTCAGCAAAGCCGAAAAGCAAATGGTTGATGAAAATAATTCATTGTCAAAACTAATTGATATTTGTAATCAACTGGGATATAAGCCTGTTGTATTTGTGTCGGGCAGTAACGATTTAATTGCGGGCACAACTGCCCTTATTGACCGAAGAATAAAAGGAAAAGCTGTGGCATAATGCACAAATCGGCTGGTATATTTTGGTTGCAAATCCAATATTTATGACTTGATATGTCACCGATTTATATGGCAATATGACTATAAGAAAGGGGTGTTTTTTGTGGAAAATTTCGCTATTTGCGGATATACAAGAATTTCTGTTGACTTGTTTGAGGACAGAGATAACACATCAATAGAAAACCAAAAAGCAATTATTGATGAGTTTGTAAAAAACAAATTTCCAAACAGTACGCTTGATTTGTATGTTGACCGTGACCGAAGCGGTTACACATTTGAGCAAAGGGAAGAATACCAAAAAATGCGCAGTCTTATGCTCAGTCATCAATATGATATTCTTATAGTCAAAGATTTTTCAAGATTTTCAAGGCGAAACAGCAGGGGGTTGTGCGAACTTGAAGATTTAAGAGATGCAGGAATGCGTATCATATCAATCGGTGACAATATCGATTATCCGAACGATGACGATTGGCTCAAAATTCAATTTCAGTTTTTAATCAATGAAATGCCGGTTACGGACACTTCAAAGAAAATAAAGGCTGTTATTGACAGACGGCAAAAAGACGGTAAATGGATATGCAATGTGCCATTCGGCTATGAAATGGTAAGCTACAAGCAAATGACCTTCAAGGTTGACGAGCCTAACGCTTTGACTGTTAAAAAAATATTTGAACTTTATTGCAACGGTTGGGGTTACAAGAAAATTGCAGAATATCTTACCGAACATAATTTTCCTACTCCGTCTATGGTAAAAAAAGAACGGTACGAGGCAGAGGGCGAAAAGTCGAAATACGAGCCTAATCCCATATGGAATACGGCATCGGTCAGAACTATTTTGAACAATGATTTTTACACAGGTGTGTTGAGGCAAAGAAAGTACACCAGAACAAAAATCAACGGTAAAGAAGTCAAACTTGATGACGAAAACAACATAGTTTTTGAAGAACATCACGAGGCTATAATCGACAAGCAAACATTTAGCAATGTAAAAACGCTTATGTCAAAACGCTCAACAAATCATTATCACGGAGTAGGCAAATATTCAACGAAATATACGGGGCTTCTTGTGTGCGGTGATTGCGGAAGCCCAATGTTCTCTCGAAGTACACCGAGAATGGCTCCGTCATATATTTGCGGAAATTATCACAAGCACGGCAAAAAATACTGCACTTCGCATCATACAAGGGTTGATATGATGGACAGCATTGTCAAAACATATCTTGCCAAGGTACGCAGTGAAATTGTCAAAAAGGTGAATGTAATCGGCTCTGCCCTTGAAAGCGAAAATGAGGACAGTACGCAAAAAAGAAAGTCTGCCATAGATTTGCTTAATGAAAAAATCGAAAAAGCACAAAAGGAATTGCAAATTACAAAACGGCAGAGAATCCGTGACATTGTCCGTAATCCCGAAAATGAAGAATTGCTTGAAGAAACCTATAATTCGCTTGAAAACGAGTTGTGTGGCAAAATAGAGGGGTATAAAGCACAACTTTTGATGTGCAATGATAAGACGGATAATATAAAAAGTCTGAAGTGTAATTCGGATTATATTATCGAAACTTTCGATACAATTCTTCAAAAAGATGAATTGACCGAGATGGACTTGAAAAATGTTGTTGATAAAATTTATGTTTACGAAAATCATATTGAAATCAAACTTGATGCGGATATTGAGGCTTTGCTTTTGAACGATTACCAAATAGGAAATAACGGAATTGAAATAGAACGCATAGCCGAGGACTACTTTAAGGAAGAAATAATGCTGAAAATTACTCATCAGGCACCGAAAATGCTTGATATAATTTTAGCGACAAATAAACCCTTTGATAACGATATGGTAAATAAGGATGAATTATACAGTCGCAACGCTGTAAATAACGGTGAAAGTATAGAAATTCTAATTGCTTATTTCTCGTTACACAAAAAAGGTTGATGCATATTTATTGCTTTCAAACGGCTCGTAGGATTCTCTACAAGCCGTTTTTAGTCTCAGTCCGACGAGTTACTCTATTTTAGATTGAACTCGTCAATTTTTGCTTGCAGCGTTGCCTGATTTTTCAAAAATAGGTTTATCATACCGCAACACTCAAGTGAATACGCAAAAGCCTTGAAATTCAGCGAAAAACAGCCTCAACTGCATACGAATTTCATATCATACGCAAAAGTATTACGAATCGAAAAGCCGACAGGCTTTGCCGGACGGCGT
>OLHA01000490.1_pt1 | contig 23298 bp, 18 predicted proteins | sample 1605961 | NCBI WGS metagenome assembly OLHA01 (sample SAMN03283288) | human gut metagenome | biome: human-associated habitat; material: feces | host: Homo sapiens | place: Peru | collected 2012
AGCTGGGGAAAAAGATCCGCTGCTCAGCCGCAGACGATTTATTCAGAGGTTCCTTTGCTTTTTTACAAATTCCTGAGTCTGCGGCAGGCGTCGGCCAGCTCCCGCAGGGTAGAGCAGCTGAGCATGGGCACCAGGGCGGCCATGGTCTGGACGCTGTGCAGATACTGCCACTTGCCCTCCGGCACAGGGTTCAGCCAGATCACCCGCCCGGACTGCCGCTTGGCCTCCAGCACGGCGGCCACGGCCCGGTTCTGGTCGATGGTCTTGGTATCGGACAGGATCAGCAGCGTAGCCCCCTGTCCCAAAACAGGCGGACGGATGGCGCATATCTCCTGCAGGGCTGTGCCCAGGTCGGTGCCCCGGCCGTAAATGCCGGAATCCCGGACGAAAGCGCGGAAAGAATCCATATTGTGCAGGCAGTGGGCGTCCGCCTCCACCAATCGCTCGGAAAACAGGAACACATTGGAGCTCTCTGACACCTGGTTCAGCGACTGGATCAGCCGCAGAGCAAATTCTGAGAACTGGATCATGGAGCCGGAAACATCGCACAGGATTACCAAGCGCTTGCGGTGGGCGCGTTTTTTGCGGTAGCGCAGGGTACGGAAGCTCCCGCCGGTCTCCAGTCCCTTTCGGATGGTGCGGCGGAAATCCAGCTTGCCGGAATGGGCGTTCCGTCGCTTGGAGGACAACTCGCCGTTGATCTGCTTGGCAATGCTCTGAATGATGGAGATGGCCTTGGGGATCTCCGTATCCCGGAATTCCCCCAGGTCCCGGTAGAGGATGCCTACCTCCGGGTCGGCATCCATGCAGTTCTCCCCGGCGGTCTCCAGGAGCATCTGCTGCTCCAGGATGGACTTGGTAAACACCGAATGGATGAACTCGCTGTAAAGGCCAGGGTTCCGCTCCATATTGGACTTGTAGCGCTCCACAAAGTCCCGCAGCCGCTTCCGGGCCTCCTCCGGCATGGTCATGTAGGTCTGCCGCTGCTGCTGGCTGAGCCTGGCCTGGTCTCCTACCTGCTCCAGCTCCTGCTCCGCCTCCCGGCGGCGCTCCTCCATGGCCTGCTCCTGCCGCATCTGCTCCTGGGCCTGGCGGCGCATGGCCTCCTCGGAAATGAAGAAGCCGTCAAACACGCTGTCAAAGGTCAGCTGCTCCTCCCGGGAGCTGGCATACACCGTGCGCAGGGCGGTCTTCACCGTCTGCCGGTCCGCCAGCCCCAGTGTGGTGAGCACCTGGGCGGCGTCGGCGGTCTCAGCAGGGCCGACGGTGAGACCCTTCAGCCGCAGGAGCCGGGAAAAGGCAGACAGCTTTTCCAGGTAGACACCATCATCCATGGCTGTGTCCCTGGCAGCGGCCGCAGTGCTCTTTCTGCTCTTCCTGCTGCTCCTGCTCCAAAAGCTGCAGGTCCTCGTTGTTTTTCAGCACAAAGCCCGCCGTCTGCCGCAGGGCGTCGGGGGTCAGTTCCCGGATGCCCAGGGCGTCCAGGGCCGCCGCCCAGTCCAGCGTTTCGGCAATGGAGGGCTTTTTCAGAATGGCCTCGCTGCCGCGCAGCTTCTGCACGGCCAGGGCCACCTGGGCACAGAGGCGGTCGTCCACATGGGGCAGCTTGCGGCGCAGGATGGCAAGCTCCTTGTCCATATCCGGGTAATCGATGTGCAGATAGGCGCAGCGGCGGCGCAGGGCCTCGGAAAGGGGCCGCGCCCGGTTGGAGGTGAGCACCACAAAGGGCACCGTCCGCGCCCGGATGGTGCCGATCTCCGGCACCGTGACCTGCTGCTCGGACAGCAGCTCCAGCAAGAACGCCTCAAATTCCTCGTCCGCTTTGTCGATCTCGTCGATCAGCAGCACCACCGGCTTTTCGGAGCGGATGGATCTCAGCAGCGGGCGCTCCAGCAGATATTCATCGGAGAAAAGGCTCTGGGTCAGCGCCTCCCGGTCAGTGGAATTCATATTCACCTGGATGGACAGCAGCTGCTTCTGGTAATTCCACTCGTAAAGGGCCTTGCTCTCGTCCAGGCCCTCGTAGCATTGCAGCCGCACCAGCTCCCGATCCAGGGCCGCGGCCATCACCTTGGCCACCTCGGTCTTACCCACACCGGCCGCGCCCTCAATGAGCAGCGGGCGGCCCAGGGTCAGGGCCACATAGGCGGTGGTGGCAAGCACGTCGTCATAGACATAGTTTGCCCCATCCATTTTCTGCTTCAGCTCTTCCAATGTCATAATGCGGCTCCTCACTGCTCACAGCGGATCTCGGCGGCGTTCAGCTCCCGGCGGAGCCTGGCAATGTCCCCATGGAATACCGCGCCCCGCATTCCCGTGCGCAGCGCACCCTCCACGTTGGCGGGCATGTCATCAATAAAGAAGCATTCGCCGGGGTTCAGGCCGAATTTCTCATACAGCCGCTCGTAGATCTCATGAGCGGGCTTGAGCAGCTTCTCCTCGGCAGATACCATCAGCTTTTCAAAGCACTCGGAGCTGGGGATTTTCCCGAAATACTCCCGCAGGGCCAGATTGGCGTTGGACAGCAGGTAGATGTGGTAGCCGTTTCCCTTCAGCTCCCGCACCAACTCCGCCATGCCGGGCACGGGGAAAATGAACTGGTGATACCAGCCGATCAGCGTCTCCGCCGCCGGATGCAGCCGCTGGGGCAGCCGGGCCAGCACGGCGCTGCGCAGCGCCTCCTCCGTCATGATGCCCCGGTCCTGCTGCACCCACTCCACGGTGCGGAACAGCTCCCGGTTCATGATCTCCGCGTCCTCGGCGGACAGGTCCACCTGGCGCAGCATGGTGGCGGTATCCCAGCGGATCAGCACGCCGCCCATATCAAAAACAATGTTGGTAATCATAAAATCTCTCCTATGTCTTTTTTCGGTTTAGGGAAGCTCTGATTAGGGCGTATCTGAAAATCGGAAATATGACCAACAGCGAGAGATCTTCCGCCTGATGAAGCCATTTTTTCGCGGGAATACTTTGTGTATTGCAAGAAAAAATGGTGCACAGCAGGCGGAAAAGATCCGCTGTTTGGGCGTGTTGACAGTTTTCAGATACGCCCTAAATCGGCAAGACCTGGCAGTGAGGGATTTTGTTCCCAGGCAAGGGATGGAAAATGGAGGAATACTCTGTGTACCCGCAAGGGGTATGCCGCATCCGTAAGCCAGCTTATGCTGGCAACGGCTGCGCAATATTTCCCATTTTTCATCCCGCAGCATGGGGACAAAAGACCCGCTGTCCAGCCGCAGGCGATTTATTCAGAGGTTCCTTAGTACAGGGTATCCGTGGGGTTGGGATAGCCGAACTTTTCCTTCAGCAGGGCATAGTATTCGTTGGGGTCGCCGTTCTCGTCGTAGCGCCAGGGATAGCCATAGGGCTGGTCGTCCTTGACGTCGCCGGTGTGCTGGGTCAGGCAATCGGGGTGCAGATCGTCAAAGCGGGCGCGCTCGGCCTCGTCGGTCTTGGAGCGGGCGTCCACCATGACCTGCATGTTCAGCTCGTCCAGGGGCGACAGATCCGATACCTTGGTGTAGGCAATGTTCAGCCGCTGCAAATTTGTGCAGGCGGCCAGGGGAGAAATATCCTCCAGATAGCCGCAGTAGGCGACCTCCAGGAATTCCAGATCGGGGCAGTTTTCAAAGGGGGTGAGGTCGGAGATCATGGAGCCGGAGAGGATCACTGCCCGCAGATGGGGCATTCCCGCCACGAAGTCGCACTGCTTCAAAATCTCGTTGTGGCCAAAATCCAGGAACTCCGCGTCCTCGCAATAGATCAGGTCGGCGCTGTTGGAATCGTACAGATTGTACACATGGCGGATCACCTTGCGGTCTGTCAGGCAGCCGCCCTTGCCGAACCAGATCCGCCACACCACCTTGGTGGTGTCCCGGAATTCATCGCGCACCTGGGCCAGCTCCTCGTTGGTGAAGTGGCAGTTGTCCAGCACCAGGCGGTCGCACCCCCGCAGCACGGACAGGGCCATGCGCAGGGTGTCCAGCGCGCCGGGCTGATTGCCGATGTATTGGTTGGCATAGCTGATCTCCGCATCGGTGGTGCTGACCTGCTTGCCGAACAGGTCAAAGGAGAAGCGCAGCAGCACCTGGGGCATCGCGGCCTGGAGCTGGGCTGCCTGCTCCAGGGTAAAGGCAGTGGTGCCGTCGGCGGCCATCAGCTGGATCTCCGCCAGGTTGGAGAGGACTGCCAGCGTGGGCGCGTTCTCCAGCACCTGCTCCGGGCTGAGGGAGGACAGGTCCAGCGTCTGGGTCTCGCTGTCGCAGGGAATGCCGCAGAAATTCAGCCCTGACACAAATTCCACATTGGGATAGGCCTGCCGGAGCGTCTGAAGCTCGCTGGGCTCCAGGGCCGCATTGCGGAGCGTCACCTTTTGCAGCTGGGGCAGATAGGCCAGATTGCGCAGCAGCGTCTGGTAGTCATAGTCCCCCGGCTCCAGCTCCAGGCTCTGGGCATCCGGCGCGGCCGCCATGGCGCCCAGGCGGACAAGGTAGCGCACCTGCACTTGGGGATTGCGGGCGGCGTAGGCAGCAATGGCCTGATAGCACTCGCTGCCGCTCAGGTCGGCATATTTCAGGTCCGGGTAATCCCGCTCCATATCCAGGATGGTATTTTCATCCACCATCATGGAAATGCGCTCCACCTTGGTCGGTTCGGTGGTCTCCTGCATCCCCAGGCCGTCGCACCCACTGAGCAGCAGCGCCGCCAGAAACAAGGTCAGCGCAGGCTTTGCAAATCGTCTCATATCAAAGAAGCCTCCAATTATTGACACAACAAACAGCTTTTGAGGGATTATACCACAATCAGCCGGAAATTACAAGTTCGGACAATTGCAGAAATTCAGCGCACCGCAAAATGCGGCGCGCTGAAAAGAAGCGTGTTTAATCCCTGCGCAGGGCCTCGATGGGGTTCAGGTTGGCTGCCTTGGTGGCGGGGAGCAGGCCGAAGACCACGCCGATCAGCGTGGAGAAGGCCACGCTGACGCCGATGGCCGGCAGACTGATGGCCACGGGGATCTCCATCATCCGGGAGATCAGCTCCGCCAGGCCGATGCCGGTGGCCACGCCAATCACGCCGCCCAGACTGGTAAGCACGGCGGCCTCCGTCAGAAACTGCATCAGAATTCTGCGTTTCTTCGCGCCGATGGCCTTTTTCAGGCCGATCTCGGAGGTACGCTCCGTGACGGATACCAGCATGATGTTCATCACGCCGATGCCGCCCACCAGCAGGGAAATGCTGGCGATCCAGATCAGCTGGGTATTGGTGGACTGGCTCATCTTCTGCAGCTGCTGGGCCTGCTCCAGCATGTCCTGGCTGCGGTAATCGAAGCCCGTATCGGTGCCCACGATCTGGCGCTCGGTGAGCAGGTCAGCGGCACTCTTGCCCACGGTGGTCATCACATCGGTGCTCTCCACCTTGATGGCCACATTCTGCGGCTCGTCGAACCGATAGGCCACCGGCCACACCGCGCTGGGAATGTAGATCGCGCCGGAGGCGCTGCCCACAAACATCTGGTAATCCTGCATGGAGGTGATGGTGGGCGTGAACTCCTGGGACATGGCCACCACGCCCACGATGGTATACACGTCTCCCTGGATCTCCAGGGCCGCGCCGATGGGGCTGCCCTCCATGCCCAGCATGGAAACAGCATTGGCATCCACGATGGCGACCTTGCGGAAGTTCTCATAGTCCGCCTCCGTAAAGCCTCTGCCCTGCCGCACCTGATAGCCGTAGGCGCTGAAATAGTGGGTATCCACGCCGTACAGGTTGCCGTTATACTGGGTGTTCTGATAGTACACGGAGTCGGCATAGCTGCGGGAGTAGAAGAGGGTCACCTTCTCCGCGCCGCTCAGCTGCTCCAGCTCCTGGCGGGTCTGCTCCGTAATGGGGCGGACGCAGGAGGGGATGTCATTCCAGGAGGCGTCAAAGGTATATCCGTTCTGGTTCAGCGCCACGGTGACCACATTGTTGCCCGCGCCGATCAGGTTCTCCTTGATCTGCTCGTTGGTGCCCTTGATGGTGGAGACAATGGTGATGATGGCGGCGATGCCGATGATGATGCCAAGCATGGTGAGCATACTGCGCATCTTGTGGCTCCACACGCCCTGAAAGGCAAGCCGAATATTCTCAAACATGGTATTCCCCCCTATCAGGCGTAGAGGTCGGAATAGTCGCCCTCTTCGGCGGGAGCGCCAGCCTTGACGTTCTTGCCATAGGGGAAGGCGACCATGTCATCCTCGGTCAGGCCGTCCAGGATCTCCACATAGTAGCCGTTGAGATTCCGGCCCACCTGGACGGTGCGCTGCTCCAGCAGGCCGTTCTCGCCCAGGACATAGACGTAGCTTCTGCCATTGTCCGTGCGCAGGAATGCCTTTTCCAGATAAATACCCGTCTGCTCGCCGGTGGAATACTGGACGCTGACGTAATTGCCCGCCTGCAGGTCGGCACTCTCGTCCACGAACACCCGGAAGGGATAGCTGGACGCATTGGGGTTGTTCATACCGTTGTAGCTGCTGCTGGAGGAGGGCATATCGCCGACGGAGACGACGGTGCCGGTATAGGTCATGCCGGTGTTCCAATCGCTGACAGTGACCTCCATGCCCACCTTCATGCCGCTGCGCTCCAGCTCGCTGATGCTGGCATCGATGTAGTATCCACCGCCGCCGGTCACCTTGATGATGGGCTGGGAATTCAGCTTGGCCTCTTCCTCCGTCAGCACGGAGATCACCTTTCCGTCCTGCTCGGCATAGATGTTGCCGTCGCTCAGCTCCTTCTGCATGATCTTCAGCTCGGCGTCGGCCAGCTTCAGCTTCAGCTCCAGATCCTTGATCTTCTGGAGCTGTTCCTCCTTCATGGCCTGGATCTGGGTATAGGTGTAGCCGCTGCCGATGTAGTCGATCTCCGGCTCCGGCTCAGTGGGCACCGTAGGCTCCACGGGGATGCTGAAATCCTCGTTCATGGAGGCGTCAAAGAAGGTAAAGCTTCCGTCGGAATACACGTGCAGGCCGATCCAGCCCAGGATATCTCCCTTGAGCCGGTTCTCCCGGGTGATCTTGAAGATCACATAATAGGGCTGGCAGGTGGCGGGCCGCGCCTGGCTGCCGGTGGGGACGACCCCCGGCTCGACCGCGGCGAACTCGATCAGTCCCTCTTCGCCAGTCAGCTCCGCAGTCTCCGGGGCAGGCGGCGCAACGGGTTCCTCCGCCATGGGTGCCTCGGGAACCGGCGCGGGCAACGGTTTCTCCTGGGCAGGCGCCGGCACCGGGGGATCCTCCGGGGCAGGAGCGGGCGGCGTCTCAGCGGCAGTTTCCGTGGGCTTCTCTGTGGGTGCCTCGTTAGGTGTCTGTGTGGGTTCTTCTGCCGGCTGCTGCGTAGGCGCCTTGGTGGCCGCCTCCGTAGGCTTTTCTGTGGGTGCCTCGGTAACGGGAGCGGCACTGAGCGTCAGGGTTATGGTTATCTCCACCCCTGCCTGCTCAGGGACTGTGAAATTCTTTGTTTCCGTATCATAGCCCTCGGCAGAGGCCTGATAGGTGTATTCGCCGGGCAGAAGCCGATAGGTCTTATCCGCCTCTGCCTCGATGGCGGCGTCAGTGTCCTTTCCTTTGGGGAATACCACCAGCGTCATGTTCTCCGGGTTGCGGATGAAGCGGACCACCGTCTTCTCAGCAGCGGGCTGAGAAGGCTCGCTGGAGGGCTGCGTGGGATCGCTGGGGACCGTGGGATCGGTCGGATTGCTCGGTTCCGTGGGGCTGCTGGGCTCCGTGGGACTGCTGGGATCGGTCGGCTCCGTGGGGTTCTCGGTGGGTGCTTCCGTGGGTTCCTCCGTGGGTTCCGTTTCCGTTGGCTCTGTTTCCGTCGGCTCCGTGGCAGGCGGGGTCAGGGTGATGTTCACGGTGAAAGGATCCATCTGCTTTGGAACGGTGAAGCGGCCCCGGGCCGGTTCGTGATCCTTGGCGGCGGCCTCATAGGCATATTCGCCGGGCAGGAGCAGGTAGCTCCCGTCTGCCTCCGGGGCAATGGCGGAATCGGCGTCCGCGTCGGCGGGGTAGACGGTCAGGGTCAGCTCCGCCGGGGTGCGGGTAAACTGGACCGGGGTGCACCCGCCCATTATCAGCAGAAATTTCCGGGTGACCACCTGGCCGCCGGGGATCCAGCTGATAAAGGCGGCGCTTTCGGAGGAGCCGTCGTGCCCCTCCCGGAACAGCTCATATTCCCCCGCCAGCAGGCGGCCCAGATCCGGCTCCGTCGGCTCGGTCTCCGGCTCCGTCGGCGGGGTGCCCATAGGCACCATCCAGCTGATGCGCTGCAATTCCTTATTGGCATCGTCCAGATCCATCTGATTCTTCTGGATCTCCAGCTCCTTGCGCTCCAGCTCCAGCTGGGACAGGCTGGTATCGAAGCTCATGAGCAGGTCGCCCTTCTTTACCTCCTGCCCCTCCTTCACCAGGATCTTGGAGACGGTCTGGGTGTCGGACAGGTAGACGGTTTGGATCTTATCGGTGGTGACGGGGCCGTAGCTCTCCCGGGAGTCGCCCCAGTATTCGGTCATGCCCACAAAGCTGAAAGGGAGCACCTTCACCGGGGCGGCGCTGCTCTGGCGGAAATACTTCCACCCAAAGAAGCCGCCGCAGCCCACCACGGCCACAATGGCCAGAATGATCAGCGTTTTCTTAAGCTTTCGCATGTTCGGTTTCATCTCCTTTTACCAGCAGCTCGCCGTCGAGAATGTGGTAGGTCTTGTCGGCGCACGCCGCAATGGCCGGCTCATGGGTGATCATAATAATGGTCATGCCCTCATTGCTCAGGCTGCGGAAAATTTCCATGATCTGATTGCCCGCCTTGGTGTCCAGCGCGCCGGTGGGCTCGTCCGCCAGCAGCAGGGTGGGCTTGGTCACGATGGCCCGGGCAATGGCCACCCGCTGGCACTGGCCGCCGGAGAGCTGGTTGGGGCGGAAGTGGATGCGCTCCCCCAGCCCCACGGAATTCAGGGCTTCCACGGCTCTGGCCCGGCGCTCCTTCAGCGGGACCCCGGCATACAGCAGGGGCAGGGCCACATTGTCCATCGCGTCCAGCTTGGGCATCAGGTTAAAGCTCTGGAACACAAAGCCGATGTATTTGTTGCGGATGTCCGCCAGAGCGTTGTCGCTGCTGTTGTGCAGATCCTTGCCGTTCAACTCATAGGTGCCGGAGGTGGGCACGTCCAGGCAGCCGATGATATTCATCAGCGTGGTCTTGCCGGAGCCGGAGGGGCCCATGATGGCAAGATAATCCCCCTGCTCCACCGTCAGGTTGATGTGCTTCAGCACCCGGACGGACTGCTTGCCCTGCATATAATCCTTGCAGATATCGGTAAGCTTCAGGATGGTCATTGGCTCCGCGCTCCTCCCTGCTCCGTTTTGGTGGTGGGCGCGCCCTCGATGCAGGTGGCCTCGTCCGGGTAAGCCACATAGTCCGTCTCGCTCAGGCCGGACAGGATCTGATAGACATCCATCATGCCGTCGTAATCGCCCAGCTCCACGGTGCGCTTTTCCAGCCTGCCCTGGCCGTTGTCCGCCCAGACGTAGGAATTGTCCTCTTCATCGAAGCAGACGAAAGCGCTGCCCAGGGTCAGGCCCTCCAGGGTCTCGGAGGATTCCTCCCGCTCCACGCTCAGGTACACGTGCTCGCCCAGGAGCATTCCGTCGCTGCTGTCCAGCTCCACATAGAAGGGGTACTTGGTGGAATTGCTCATATCATCGGAAGAGCTGGACATATAGCGGTTGCCACTGCTCTGGTTGGGATTCTCATAGTCCACCAGGGTCACGGTGCCCGTCCAGACCGCACTGGGATCCACCCGGGACTCGATGCGGATGCGGTTGCCCTCCTGGACAGCGCCCCGCTGCATCTCATTCAGGGTGCCCTTGACGCGCAAAGTGCCGGTCTGCTGGATGGTGATGTAGGGCTTGGGGTTACCGTTTTCATCAGTCTGGTCGTCCCCCAGAGAGGTGATGCGGCCATCCACCGGGGACGTGACCACGGCGTTGGCCAAAAGGTGCTCGGACTTCTGCACCTCGGACTGCTTGGTCTTCAGCTTCAGCTCCGATTCCTTCAGGTCGATCTGGTTGGTCTGGATCTGGAGGGTGTATTTCAGCTTGTCGGAGGAAGACCAGGCTCTGTCCCGGTCCTTCTCCAGCTGGGTGATCTGCTCGGTATAGCTCTCGATGGACGATTGCAGCTGCTCCGCCTCCAGGCGCTGCTTGTCCAGGGTCAGCTGGAGCTGCTCGGTATCATAGGAGAAAAGCTGCTGCCCCTCCTTCACGTCGTCGCCCTGCTTGACATAGACCTGGTCGATCACCTTGTCGCTGTCCTTCTTGATCTCCGTCACGCTTTCGGACACCACGATGCCGCTGAACCGATCGGTGGGGGCGATGCCGCCCATGGCGGAAAGGTCGGACACCTTCTGTACAAACACATGGCTCTCATTCTGGGAGCAGGCCGTCAGCGCCAGCAGCAGGCAGAACGCCAGAGCCCATGCGGCAATTTTCTTCATCACAAAATCCTCCATATGAAGTCTTTCTTGTCCGCTCTATCATAATCCATCCCCTATGAAAAATCAACACATCCAATGCTTAAGTATTCTTTAAGGAGCCTCTGATTAGGGCGTATCTGAAAATCGGAAATATGACCAACAGCGAGAGATTTTCCGCCTGATGAAGCCATTTTTTCGCGGGAATACTTTGTGTATTGCAAGAAAAAATGGTGCACAGCAGGCGGAAAAGATCCGCTGTTTGGGCGTGTTGACGGTTTTCAGATAGGCCCTAAATCAGCAAGAGCCGGCAGCGAGAGATTTTTCCCCAGCTGTGCAGCCACGGACGATTGATTCAGAGGTTCCTTATGTCTTCCGTCATGTTGAAATGGACGGTGCTTTCTGCTATAATAGGGTATCATTCATCCGGCCGGAGGTGGAGATCATGTCATACCGTATCGCCATTTGCGACGATGACGCGGCGCAGGCCGGGCAGCTGAAAAGCATTGCGGCCCAGTGGGCGGAGGCCGTCGGTGCAAATTGCAGAATTGATTGCTTTGGGAGCGCGGAAGCATTCTGGTTTGCCTACAAGGGCGACGAAAGCTTTGACATTCTGCTTCTGGATGTTGAAATGAAGGATATGGATGGCATTCAGCTTGCCAAGCTGCTTCGCGCGGAGGGCTGCAAGGCGGAGATCGTCTTTATCACCTCTCATTTTGAATTCGTGGGCGAGGGCTATGAGGTGGACGCGCTGCACTACCTGATCAAGCCGGTTGATACAGATAAGCTTTCCGCCGTCCTCACCCGCGCCGCGGATAAGCTTGCCACGGAGCCGCCCTTTGTCATGATCGCCTGCGAGGGAGATACCATCAGGCTCTACGAGGCGGATATCCTCTATGCGGAATCCTTCCTGCACGACCTGGCAATTTACACAGAAGCAAAGCAATACCGCGCCAAGGAAAACATTTCCGCCTTTGCGCAGCGCCTCAGCGCCGACTTTTTCCGAACCCACCGCTCCTACCTTGTCAATCTGAAAGCGGTCGTTCGCATCAGCCGGACGTCGGTCACATTGAAAAACGGTGCGGAGCTCCCGCTGGCGCGGGGGAAATACGACGAGATCAACCGGGCCTTTATCGCCCGGAACTGAGGGAAGCCTATGCTGAAACGAACTTATCTGAAGCTGGTGGAAATGCAGGAGGAGCAGGCGCGGCGGCATCTGGACGAGGTTCGGAGCATCCACAGCGAAATGCGCGGCTACAAGCACGACTTCCACCACCATTTGCAGACGCTCAAGGGGCAGCTGGAGGCCGGCGAAGTCGACCGGGCCATCGCCTACATCGAGCAGCTGGACAGGAATCTGCAAGGCGTGGATACCCTGCTGAAAACGGGCAACGTGACCGTGGATGCCATTCTCTCCGCCAAGATCGCCCAGGCCCGGGCGGAGGGCATTGCGGTCACGGTGCAGGCAAATCTTCCCAGGGAACTGACCCTGTCCGATTTGGAGCTGAGCATTGTCATCGGAAATCTGCTGGACAACGCCATTGAAGCCTGCCGGAAGGCGGAGGGGGAAAAGTTTCTCCGCCTGACCCTGCGGATCAAGGGCAATATGCTCTATTTCTACCTACTCAACAGCGCCGGGAAAAAGCAGGCAAAGATTGGCTCCCTGTTCAAAACAGGGAAATCCGGCGCTCATGGGTTCGGCCTGCACCGGGCCGAGGCCATCGTCCGGCAGCATGGCGGCTGGGTGAAATACAACAGCGAGAACGGCGCTTTCACGTCGGAATTTCTCGTTCCCGCCGTGCCGTAATTGCAATTCGTGTACCGCTGGATGCAGTTGGTGCACGAATTTCCTTTTTGCCAGGCGGCTGTGTTATCCTGTGGCCATAAACGGGAAAGGAGCGATTTCCTTTGAAAGAAGCAAATAAAAAGAAGCCCTATCGTTCCGCATGGAGCAATGCCATCTGGAGCTTCCGGGAGATGCTCAGAGGCACGCCGAAGTCCTTTTGGCTGATGGCGGCCGCCGTGCCGCTTACGGTATTTCTCGCGTGGACGCAAATTCAACTTCCCGCCCTGGTGGTTTCGGAAGTAACGGCCAAGCAGACTTTCCTCCATGCCGCGATCGCGGTGGGCCTTTTGCTGGGCGCGACGCTGGTCTCTACGGCGCTGAAGGAGTTCTGCGCTACGGTGCAGCAGGCGTATATGAGCCGCTACCGCTTCCGCCAAAGTGTGCGCCTGTATCAGAAGTCCATGCATTGTTTTTACGAGACCTATGAGAAGAAAGCCACCCGCGACCTTCTGGGGCGGGCGGAAAACGCCACATGGATGCAGTACGGAAAATGCCCCCTGCTGGAAATGCCCCAGCAGGGAATGGAGCTTCTGACAAATCTGCTCTGCTATGGGCTGTTCGGCACAGTAATCTCCTTTGTCAGCCCCTGGCTGGTGGTGCTGCTGACGGTATGCCCGATGGTCAACTGGCTCTGTGTCCGCGCCTACAATAAATATGAATACAGTACCCGTCCCCAGCGGGCGGACATCACCCAGAAGCTTCAGTACGTTGCGGATCGCGCCGAGGACTTCACCGCCGCGAAGGATGTCCGCATATACGGCATGGCGGACTGGCTGCGGGGGATGTACCGGGCGCTTTCGGATGAGACGGTCTCCTGGCAGAAAAAGCTGAGCGCCCGGCAGTTTCTGACCCGGCTTGCCGATCTGGGGATCATCCTTCTGCGCGACGGCACTGCGTATGCGGTGCTCATTTCGATGGCAATTCACGGGGAAATTACGGTTGACCAGTTCGTGCTGTACTTTGCCGCCATCTCCGAATTTGCCACCTATGTGGGCAATATCATGTCCGCCTGGAACGAGATGCAGACCGTGAGCCTGGTGCTCTGCGATTTCAGGGAATACCTCGACCTGCCCGACGGCAATGGGACCGGCAAGGCCCTCGCCTCAAAGCATCTGGGTCACGCCCCGGAGGTCACATTTGACCACGTTTCCTTCCGCTATGACGGCGCGGAAGCGGACACGCTCCGCGATATCTCCCTCACCCTCCATCCCGGGGAGCGGGTGGCCCTGGTGGGCGCCAACGGTGCGGGCAAGACGACCCTGGTCAAGCTCCTGTGCGGGCTGTACATGCCCACCTCCGGCGAAGTGCGCATTGACGGCGTGCCGGTGGGTGATTTCGCCCGGGAGGAATATTACAAGCTGTTTTCCCCGGTGTTTCAGGATGTGCAGACGGCGTTCTTTTCCCTGGCCGAAACCGTCGCCTGCGACCTTGGCGACCGGGTGGACAAGGCCCGGGCGGAAAGCTGCATGCGCCGGGCCGGGCTTGGCAGAAAGCTGGATTCCCTGCCGCTGGGTGTGGATACCCGGCTGGACAAGCAGGTCAACAAGGACGGCATCGCCCTTTCCGGCGGCGAGGCCCAGAAGCTGATGATGGCCCGGGCGCTTTATAAGGACGCGCCGGTGCTGGTGCTGGACGAGCCGACTGCCGCTCTCGACCCCATTGCGGAAAATGAGATCTATCTTCAATACCGGGACATGACCCAGGGCAAGACCTCGCTGTTCATCTCCCACCGCCTTGCGTCCACCCGCTTCTGCGACCGCATTCTCTTTTTAAAGGATGGCCGCATCATTGAGGCAGGCAGTCACGATGAGCTGATCGCCCTGGGCGGAGAATACGCAAAGCTCTATGAGATCCAAAGCTGCTGGTATCGGGACGATTACAAAGGAGGCGAGACGCAATGATCCTGAAAGAACATATGCAGATCAGCCGCCGCGGCATCCGGCTGCTGTATTCCATGAGCCGCCGGTATCTTGTTTCCCTGGCCCTTGGAAGCATTGTCACGGCGATCACGCCCTATGTGCCCATCTATTTCTCCGCCCGGCTGATCGACGCGCTGAGCGTTGGGGCGGGCATCCGGGTATTGGCGCTCTATGCGTCGCTGACCGTGGGCCTTGCCGCACTTCTCAGCCTGATCGGTTCGCTGCTGAAGGCCCAGCAGGAGATCGGCAATCAGCAGCTGACCGGCTGCGGCTATAACTGGCTGTTTTCGGAAAAGTCCATGGAGCTGGCCTACGCATCCATCGAGGACCGGGAGGTCGCGCTTCTGAAGCAGCGCATTGCCGATGAATGCACCACGGGCTATAACCTCTTCTACCTGATAAGGTGCATCGGGGAATATAGCGCCAACCTCACCCGCATTCTCGCTTCGGTCTGCCTGACCGTTTCGTTTTTCACCATTGGGAGCATTCCCCTGTGGGCAAAGCTTGCCTTTGCCTTTGGCACCCTGCTCACCGTTGCCGTGGGGATCAGGATCAACGAAAAGTCCTCAAGGCTGCGGATGGAGTATATTTCCGGCTGTACATTCTTTAATACACTGCTGAACAAGCTTGTGAATTATTTCAACCATTACACCAGCGGGAAGGACATCCGCCTGTACGGGATGGAAAAGCCCCTGGCGGCCTACATGGGCGACGAGGTCTATGGCTCCATCTGCGACGATGAAGAGCGGTCGCAGATGCGCCGGGCCGGGCTGAAGCTCATCTCCACGGTGATGAATTATTTTCTGCGCTTTGGCGTCTATCTGCTGCTGATCTATGCATCCCTGGCGGGTGGGCTGTCCGTCGGCTCCATCGCCCGGTATGTATCCTGCGTGATGCTCCTGCTGGAGGCCGTCTCCGGCCTGGTCAGCGCCGTGCAGCTGTCCCTCATTAACCACGAATATATCAAGCGCTTCTTCGGTTATTTCGATATCCCCAATCCCATGTATCAGGGCACGCTGTCCGTGGAGAAGCGGGACGACAATGATTACAGCATCGAATTCCGGGACGTATCCTTCAAATATCCCAGCAGCGAGGCGTATGCCCTGCGCCATGTGAGCCTGAAATTCAGGATCGGAGAAAGGCTGGCGGTGGTGGGCATGAACGGCAGCGGCAAGACCACCTTTATTAAGCTGCTGTGCCGGCTGTATGACCCCACCGAGGGCGTGATCCTACTCAACGGTGTAGACATTCGGAAATACGATTACCAGGAGTATCTTTCCATCTTCTCCGTGGTATTCCAGGATTTTCAGCTGTTTGCCTTCTCCCTTGGGCAGAATGTGGCCGCCGGGGCGGCCTATGACCGTTCCCGCGCGGAGCGGTGCCTGGATGAGGCGGGCTTCGGCCAACGGCTTTCTGAAATGCCGGAGGGGCTGGATACCTGCCTGTATCACGACTACGACACCAACGGCGTGGAAATTTCCGGCGGTGAGGCGCAGAAGATCGCCATTGCCCGGGCGCTTTACAAAAATGCGCCCTTCATCGTCCTGGATGAACCCACCGCCGCCCTGGATCCCGTTTCCGAGTATGAGGTCTATCAGAAATTCAATGAGATCTCCGGCGGGAAAACAGCGATCTACATCAGCCACCGTCTTGCCTCCTGCCGCTTCTGCGATGACATTCTGGTATTCGATGAAGGAAAAATCGTCCAGCACGGAACGCATGAGACCCTGCTTGCGCAGGCGGACGGAAAATACGCCGCCCTCTGGAACGCCCAGGCGCAGTATTACACGGAAAAGAAGTAAGGCGCCGCAAATGGCCATCCAAACGTTTACAGGATGTTCAAAAAGCCGTCTTGTTTTTTCCTTAATTATCCTTTATGATAAATAAAAAAATGGCGCAAACTCTTTATAGCGTTTGCACCATATGTCAGAGGAGGAGAAAGATATGTCCGTTCTGCATGTCAATCAAGAAAGCTTTGAAAAGATCATCCGCGAGAGCACCAAGCCCGTCCTGGTGGATTTCTGGGCCACCTGGTGCGGCCCCTGCCGGATGCTGGCCCCGGTGCTGGAGGAGGTGGCCGAGGCGCGGCAGGACATTACCGTGTGCAAGGTAGATGTGGACGAGGAGCGGGAGCTGGCCCTGGAATACGGCATCTCCAGCATCCCCACCCTGCTGGTATTCAAGGACGGCAAGGTGACCAATAAATCCATCGGCGTCATCTCCAAGGACGAAATGCTGGCGCTGCTGTAAGCGCGGCAAAAAAGCAGGCCCTTTCCGCTTTCGGATCGGGTCTGCTTTTTGGTCATCTGGTTTTTCCCTATGCCGCCGCAGTGTCTCCGGCGCTGCAGACCATTTTTTTGTGAACGATGGGGAACGCGATCATCTCCGCGATCAGGGTGAGCACCCAGGAGATGGGATAGGAGCTATACAGGCACTCCGGGGTGTGCAGCTCCGGGATCTGGAAGACGGTGAAGATCCACAGCAGCCGGGAGCCGCAGATGCCGACAACGGAAATGATCATGGACAGGGTGGACGCGCCCATGCCCCGCAGCGCGCCGCCGGCGGAATCCAGCAGGCCGAAGAGGAAATAGGGCATGGCCGTGAAGAATACCCGCTTCATGCCGATGGCCAGCGCCTCCGGGGAGTCGGTGATGTAGATGCTCAGCAGAGGGCGGCGGAAGATGGTGAGCAGGCCGCCGGTGAGCAGACCCGCCAGGGTGGCATAGAGCACACACAGGCTGAATACCTTCTTCACCCGCTCGAACTGATGCGCGCCCACATTCTGGCCGATGTAGTTCACCGCCGCCTGGTGGAAGCCGTTGACGGTGTTGTAGCAGAAGCCCTCCAGATTGGACACGGCGGCATTGCCGGAGACCATGGTCTCACCAAAGGAATTCATGGAGGACTGAATGATCACGTTGGAGATGGAGAAGGTGGCGCCCTGGATCCCGGCGGGCAGGCCAATGCGCACGATCTTCTTCAGCTGGGGGCCGTAAATGCGCATTTTGGCGGGGTAGAACCGGCAGGCATCCTTGCGGCGCATCAGCACCAGCGTCACCGCCCCGGCGGACAGCGCCTGGGAGATCACCGTGGCCCAGGCCACACCGGCCACATTCATATCAAAGGCGGACACGAACACCACATTCAGAATCACATTGAGTACGCCCGCGCCCATCAGGATGATCATGGGACTTTGGGTATCTCCGGCAGCCCGGAGGATGGAGGTGCAGTAGTTATACACCATGGTAAAGGTGATGCCGCCGAAATAAATACGCATGTACACACTGGACAGGGGCAGCACGTTCTCCGGGGTGTCCATCCAGCGCAGGAACGTGGGAGAATAGGCAACGCCCACCGCCGTCAGCACCACGCCGCCCACCAGCGCCGTCAGCAGCGCCGTGTGCACCGTGCGGTGCACGATCTCGTCCGCCCGGCTGCCGATGGCATGGGCCACGCTGACGCCCGCACCCACGGACAGGCCGATAAACAGATTGACGATCAGGTTGGTGATCGCGCCGGTGGCGCCCACCGCCGCCACCGAGATGCTGCCGCAGAACCGGCCCACCACCACCAGGTCCGCCGCGTTGAACAGCAGCTGCAAATAGCTGGTGAGGATGATGGGGATGGTATAGGACAGAATGCTCATCGCCAGGGGGCCTTCCAGCATGTTCCGCTCCGTTTTTCTCATTTTCAGGAACCTTTCTCATTAGGGAAGCTCTGATTAAATCGGCAAGAGCTGACAGCAAGAGATTTTTCACCAGATGAAAGTATCAAAAGCGGAGGAATACTGTATGTACCCGCAAGGGGTATGCCGCATCCGTAAGCCAGCTTACGCTGGCAACGGCTGCGCTATATTTCCCGCTTTTGATACTGCACAGCTGGGGAAAAAGATCCGCTGCTCAGCCGCAGGCGATTTATTCAGAGGTTCCCAAGATGTCAGTGGTTGCATTATACTCCCGTTTTATGGGATTGTCAAAACAAATTCCGGCCCTTTTCAACCCGGTTGATTCGTTGAAAATGCCCCCATGGCTGGGGGCATTTCGTTAAAACTTGCCGCTGCGGCCGGAATGGCCGCCGGAGGAATAGCTGTGGGAATGGGAGCCGCCGGAGCTGCCCGAGCTGCCCGAGCTGCGGGACTCCGTGTTCCGGGGGCTGCGGCTGACGGTACGGTTCAGGAACATGTCGGACCGTCTGCGCAGATTCAGCCTGCCCCGCACATACTGATTCGCATCCCGCTGCTGCTTGGCCGAATGCATGGGGGCGCTGGTGAAGATGCCCACCAGCAGCGCGGCAATGCCGCCGGGGATCAGCGCCAGCGCGGGGGACGCCTTTTCATCCTGGCCGGAATACCGGCTCTCTCCCTCGCCCACGGGGTGGCCTTCTTCGGCGGCCTGGAGATACTCCTCACAGGTATTCAGGTATTCCATATAGCCGCCGTAGAAGTTATCGTTTCTGAAATAGGGGATGAACCGATCCTCCATGCGGTCCCGGCCCACCTCGGTAAAAATGCGGTTGGCCCGGCTGCTGTAAAAATCCAGGTCAAAGTCCCGCTCCTGCATGCTCAGCAGCAGCATGGTCCCGGCCCGGTCACTGCCCCAGCCCAGGGTGTTGTCGTCGTACAGCTCCATGGCGCAGGTTTCCACGCTGGAAGAGGTGGTATAGTCCCGGTAATCCGGCAGGGTGATGATATACACGCCGAAGTTATACCGCTCGCTGATTTCCTGGGCGCGGCTTTCCAGTGTGCCGCGCTCCGTGTCGGTGAACAGGCCCGCCTCGTCGGTGACGTAGTTCAGCTGGGCCTGGGTGGCCAGGGCAGAAACCGCGAAGCAGCTGACCAGCAGTGCGGCCATCAGAAGAATGGCAAAATATCTTCTCTTCATTTCCAGCACCTCCTTACAGCAGGAACAGCAGCGACACCGCTGCCGCGGCCACGAAGGAGCCAAGGCAGTACAGCGCCAGCTTTCCCTTGTCGATGGGCAGGTCGCCGATGAGCTTGCCGGTCTGGCCATTCATGGCGAACAGGAAATTCTTGTCCTTCCACTTGGTGGACAGCATCCACACCGGCATCAGGGCATAGCGCACCCGGCCTGGATTGACGGTCACGTCCTTGCTGACGGTGACGCAGCTGGAATAGCCCATCACGGTGTTGCGCAGGGCGTCCTCCACGCTGGCGGTGCAGCGGGCGTTGGCCCGCTTGGCGCACTCCTCCTTGGAAACGTCATACTGGTCGGCCAGAAATCCGGGAAGATAGGACAGGGAAAACTGCTTCAATTCGTTGTAGTCATACGGCTCAATGGCGTCCATGTGGGCATCCGGCATCTGGGAGGAGCCGTCCACCGGCACATTTTCAAAGTCCAGCGTTCCCTCCCGGTGCACCAGGAAGTGGTCGGTTTCGGTGATGTACTCCTTGGGCGTGGTGCGGGTATGCACCCGGGTGGTCTTAAAGGTCATGTCGCCCTCTACCTGGGCGTCGAACAGCCAGAAGGGCACATACACGCCCTTGATCTCCTGGACATGGTTTTCCGCCTTGAATGCCTTGGGCAGCAGGGGCTTGTGATTGTAATGCTTCTTCAGCGCGGCCACGGCGGCGTTCTTATCCACCTTGAAGGGGATGATCAGATCCGGCTTCTTGCTGCCGGAGAGCTTGCCGGGGATGATGCTGGGATTGCCGCAGTAGGGGCAGGCGGTGGCGGCAGTGGTCTCGTCGCACACCAGCTCCGCGCCGCAGGAGGGGCAGTTGTAAGCGCGGAGGCTGTCGCCCTCCTCGCCCCAGCTCTCCCCGGCGGCGTCCATATCCCACTGGCCCTCCCGGATGCTCTCCTTCGCTTCGCGCTGCTCGGTGGCCTCCTGGGCGTTGGCATTCTTCTCGGCGTACATCCGATCGATGTCCTCCACCGAAAAGCGGCTGCCGCAATAGTCGCATTCCAGCACCCCGGACTCGCTGCCGAAATGCAGCGGTCCCGTGCAGGCAGGGCACTGGTAATTGGTAATTTCGTTTGCCATCCGCAATTCTCTCCTTTCCCCTGTACCCTGCCCTTTCGCGGGCAGGGTACAGGGGAATCAAATTATCAGCCCACAATGTCCTCGTCGCCGAAGGGATCGCCGCACTCCGGGCAGAACTTGGGCGGGTGCTTGGGGTCGGCGGGGACCCAGCCGCACTTATCGCAGCGGTACTGGGGCACACCGGCGGGCTTTCTTGCGCCGCACTCAGAGCAGAACTTGCCCTGATTCACCGCGCCGCAGGAACAGGTCCAGCCGGCGGCGGGCTCGGGTTTCTTCGCGCCGCACTCCGGGCAGAATTTGCCGGTGGCAGTCGCGCCGCAGCTGCACCGCCAGCTGCCGGCGGCGGGTGCGGCAGGAGCTGCCTGAGGTGCAGCCTGCTGCTGGCCCATCTGGAACAGCTGCGCGGCATTGGTGCCGCCGCCCATGTTCTGGGCCATGCCCATGCCCATAAAGCCGGTCATTGCCCCGGCGGTGTTGGAGGCGGCGGCCTTCATGGCGTCGCCCCGGGCCATCACGTCGTAGGCGGCAGCCATATTGGGATTGGAGTACACAGCGGTGCGCTGCATATCCTTGAGCATCTTCTCGTCCTCTTCCGATGCCTTCACGCTGGAAACGCCGAAGGAGACGATCTCAATGCCCCGCAGGCCCCGCCACTTGGTGGACAGCACCTCGTTGAGCGCGTCGGCCAGCTCCATGGTGTGGCCGGGCAGGCTGCTGTAACGGATGCCCATGTCGGAAATTTTCGCGAAGGCGGGCTGCAGGGCGGTGAGCAGCTCGGTCTTCATCTGGCCTTCCAGCTTCTCGCGGGGATATTCATCGGAGAAGTTGCCGCAGACGTTGGTGTAGAACAGCAGCGGGTCGCAGATATGGAAGCTGTACTCGCCGAAGCAGCGGATGGAGATCTCCCAATCCAGATTGATGTTGCGGTCAACCACCCGGAAGGGCACGGGGCTGGGGGTGCCGTACTTATTGCCCACCAGCTCCTTCAGATTGAAGTAGTACACCCGCTGATCCTTGCCGGTGTCGCCGCCAAAGGTGAAGCGCTTGCCCACGGTCTTGAAGGTGTTCAGAATGCCGGTACCCAGGTTGCCGCAGAAGATGGACGGCTCGGTGGAGGCATCATAAGTAAATTCACCCGGCTCGGCGGTGAACTCCACCACCTTGCCTTGGTCCACGATCATCATGGCCTGGCCGTCGGCCACGGCGATGACGCTGCCGTTGGAAATGATGTTGTCGGAGCCTCTGGTATTGGTGGAGCGGCCGGAGACCCGCTTCTGCCCCTTTACAGCCAAGATGGTCTCGGGGATTGCTTCACAATAAAAATATTCCTTCCACTGGTCTGCCAGAACGCCGCCGGCTGAGCCTACAAGTGCCTTGATTAAACCCATAACGATTTACTCCTTTAAAAAATGAATTCCGTGCGCATTTTTCTGAGAAGTGCACACATATTGATTGTATTCTACACAATTTGCACATAAAAAGCAAGAGCGGGGCCGTTCTTTTTTATTCCGTCGTGCAGATCATGCCGCTCAGGATCCCCGCAAGGCTTTCAAGGCCCTGTTCATCCTCCTGTGTGAAGCGGTCCGTCACCGGGCTGTCGATGTCCAGCACACCCCAAAGGGTCTGCCCATGCATCAGCGGCAGGACGATCTCGGAATTGGACGCGCTATCGCAGGCAATATGGCCGGGGAATTCATGGACGTTAGCCACCCGCACCGTCCGGCACTGCCGGGCCGCCGTGCCGCACACGCCCCTGCCCATGGGGATCCCGATACAGGCCGGCTTGCCCTGGAAGGGGCCCAGGATCAGCTTGTCGCCCACCCGTTTATAAAAGCCCACCCAGTTAATCTCCGGCAGCATCTGCCAAAGGAGGGCGGAGGCATTGGAAAGATTGCTGATCTGATAGGGCACATCCTCCATCAAAGCGGAAAGCGTCCGGCCCAGCTCAGAATAATCTACGCGCATCGTATCGCCTCATTTCATTTTTCATCATACAACAGCTTCTTGTTTTCCGCAACCTCATTTTGACAAATTGCCCACACACTTCCTCATTTCTCGACTTTTTCAGCGGTTACAATCCGTCCAGTGCGGCATATTAAGGTTGCAGGAAATGGAGGGCTGAACATGAAGAGAAAGAAATATTCTGCCGCGCTGGCAGTTTTGTGTGTGATTCTGCTGTTGCCGGCGGCCTGGGCGGAGCCGCTGCTGATCCCCGTGGGGCAGACCGTAGGATTGCAGCTGCGGGACAATACCGTCACCATTGCGGCCTTTGACGATCTGTTGGGGGCGGACGCCAAAAACGCCGGGCTGAAAATCGGCGACTGCATCGTAAAGGTCAACGGCACCCCGGTGCACAGCGCCCAGCAGATGCGCGACGCACTGGAAGCCTCCGGCCGCACCGCCCTGCTCACCATCCGCCGGGGCGGCAAGGAGCTGGAGGCCACGGTCAAGGTCACCCCCACGGACGGCGGGGCAAAGCTGGGGGTCTATTTAAAGCAGGGCATTTCCGGCATCGGCACCGTCACCTGGTATGATCCCTCCACCGGGAAATTCGGCGCGCTGGGTCACGGGGTAAACGGCAGCAGCGGGGTGCTGATGCAGATGGCGGCAGGCTCCACCTACCCGGCCCAGGTCATGTCCGTCACCAAGGGCAGAAGCGGCCATCCAGGGCAGCTGCGGGGCAGCTGCGACGGGGCGGAGAGCTGCGGGGAGCTGCTGCGCAACACGCCCCAGGGCGTATTCGGCAAGTCCCGTCAGGGCTGGCTCGGCGAGGCCATCCCCGTGGGCAGCGCCGACCAGGTGCACCCCGGTCAGGCCAGCATCCGCTCCACCGTCAGCAATTACACCACCGGGGACTACTCCGTGGAGATCCTCAAGGTCTACCCCGCCAGCCGGACGGACGGGCGGAACCTGCTGCTGAGGGTCACGGACAAGGCCCTGCTGGAGGCCACCGGCGGCATCGTCCAGGGCATGTCCGGCAGCCCCATCATCCAGGACGGCAAGCTCATCGGCGCCGTCACCCACGT
>OLHA01000492.1_pt1 | contig 23261 bp, 17 predicted proteins | sample 1605961 | NCBI WGS metagenome assembly OLHA01 (sample SAMN03283288) | human gut metagenome | biome: human-associated habitat; material: feces | host: Homo sapiens | place: Peru | collected 2012
AGCTTCATTCGCTTGCATGGAGTTAACCATAATCAGCCGTTTCCAACGGCTACAATCCTCCACAAAATCTTTAATTCATTCACTATTTTATAGTTTTTCAGTGCTTTCGCCAAAGGCATGTCCCTACGTTATGATGTAAATTCGGTACACCCCTACCCTGCGTTTCGGCGTATGTAATTTACTCAATTCCCACTCCACCGAACAAGTGACCGAACAAGTGAATGGCAATACTAATAAAAAAATCAGCCGGGCTGTGCGCTCGGCTGATTTGTATTTGAGAGTGTAGTGTGTAATCTCTGATTTTTATGCTTCGGCAGCGATGAGTGCTTCCATCTTTTCCATCGCAAGGCTGATGCCTTCCTCGTTGCGTCCGCCAGCTTGTGCGAAGCCTGGCTGACCGCCACCGCCGCCTTGGATAGCCTTGGCAGCTTCACGAATCATCTTGCCAGCGTTCATGCCCTTCTTCACAAGGTCGTCGCTCACAAAGATGGTGAGTGTGGGCTTGCCATGCATACGGGTGGCAGCGAGCAGCACGGTGTTTTCGGGAGCATCCGACTTCACCATGTAAACTGCGGCCTTCACCACATTAGGATCGTAAACGCCATAAATCTTCAAGGTGCGAATGCCGGCAATGTCGGTTGCATGTTTGTAAACATTCTCCTTCACATTCTTGGCAGCCTCCATCATGTAGCCTTCCACTTGCTTCTGAAGCGAGGTGTTCTCGTTGAGCGAGCGTGCCACAGCCGAAACCACGTCGGGCGCATTGTTGAACAGCGCACGGAGTTTGATCAGCACGTCTTCTGCATCGTAGATGAAGTCTTCTACCGCTGCGCCAGTGATAGCCTCGATACGGCGAATACCAGCGGCAATACTGCTTTCGCTTACGATTTTCACGAAGCCGATGTTACCGGTGTTTGCCACATGCGTACCACCGCAAAGCTCAACTGATTGGCCGAACTTCACCACGCGCACGCTGTCGCCATACTTTTCGCCAAAGAGTGCCATTGCTCCAAGGGCTTTAGCTTCGGCGATAGGCATGTTGCGGTGCTCTTCGAGAGGAATGGCACGGCGAATCATGGCGTTGGCACGGCGTTCCACCTCACGGATTTCTTCAAGGCTGAGTTTCTTGAAGTGCGAGAAGTCGAAGCGGAGCATCTTGGCATCGACCTGTGAGCCTTTTTGCTCAACGTGTGTGCCAAGCACCTCACGCAGAGCGGCGTGGAGCAAGTGAGTGGCAGAGTGGTTGCAAGAGATTGCCATACGCGCTTCTTTGTTGATAGCGGCCTTGAAAGTGGCAGTCACGTCGGTTGGCAACTTCTTCACAATGTGCACAGGCAGATTGTTTTCGCGCTTGGTGTTGGTCACTTCCACCACCTCGTCGCCAGCGGTGAGCGTACCCTTATCGCCTACCTGACCACCCATTTCGGCATAGAAAGGAGTGCGAGAGAGCACCACCTGATAGTATGATGAGTTCTTTTGAGTCACCTTGCGGTAACGCAAAATCTCGGTGTCGCATTCAAGCAAGTCGTAGCCCACAAATTCGGTGTTGCCTTCACGCACGTTCACCCAGTCGGTGGTTTCAGTTTGTGCGGCGTTGCGAGCGCGTGCCTTTTGCTTTGCCATTTCAGCGTTAAACTCTTCTTCGCTCACGGTCATTCCGTTTTCCTTGAGAATGAGTTCGGTGAGGTCGAATGGGAATCCGTAGGTATCGTAGAGGGTGAACGCCTGCACACCTTGGATTTGAGTCTTGCCTTCCTTCTTGGCTTCGGCAATGATGCCTTCAATCATCTTGATACCGGTGGCAAGAGTGCGGAGGAACGAATCTTCCTCTTCCTTGATCACGTGCTTAATGAGGTCGGCTTGAGCAGGAAGTTCTGGATAAGCCTCGCCCATCGATTCGATGAGGGTGTCAACCAAGCGATACATGAACGCTTCCTTCAGGTCGAGGAAGGTGAAGCCGTAGCGCACGGCACGACGCAAGATGCGGCGAATCACATAACCAGCCTTGGCGTTGCTTGGGAGCTGACCGTCGGCAATAGAGAATGCGATGGCGCGCACGTGGTCGGCAATCACACGCATTGCCACGTCCTTTTCCTCCGAATCGCCATACTTCACGCCAGCAATGTCGCCGATGGCGCGAATCATAGGTTGGAACACGTCGGTGTCGTAGTTGCTCTTGGTGCCTTGCATCACCATACAGAGGCGTTCGAAGCCCATACCGGTATCAATCACCTTTGCAGGGAGTGGGTGGAGTGAGCCGTCGGCGTGACGCTCAAATTGCATGAACACGAGGTTCCAAATCTCAATCACAAGTGGATTGTCTTTGTTCACGAGTTCAGCACCTGGCACTTTAGCCTTTTCTTCCTCATTGCGAAGGTCGATATGGATTTCGCTACATGGGCCACATGGACCGGTATCGCCCATTTCCCAAAAGTTGTCGTGCTTGTTGCCGTTGATGATATGGTCTTTAGGAAGATGCGCTTCCCAATAACTTGCTGCTTCGTTGTCGCGTTCGAGTCCATCAGCCTCGCTGCCCTCAAACACGGTGGCATAGAGGTTTTTAGGATCGATTTTCAACACATCTACCAAAAATTCCCACGCCCAGTCGATGGCTTCGTGCTTGAAATAGTCGCCAAACGACCAGTTGCCAAGCATCTCAAACATGGTGTGGTGGTAGGTGTCGTGGCCCACTTCCTCCAAGTCGTTGTGCTTACCGCTCACGCGAAGGCACTTCTGGCTATCGGTGGCTCTGCGCCACTGTGGCACCTTGTTGCCCAAAATAATATCCTTGAACTGGTTCATGCCGGCATTGGTGAACATCAATGTCGGGTCGTCCTTCACCACCATTGGAGCCGATGGCACAATCTGGTGACCTTTGCCCTCAAAGAAGGTTTTGAACGATTCTCTAATTTCTTTTGCTGTCAACATATAGTATTCTGTATAATATATTTTTTCTGAGGATTTTTGGGCAGTACGAAACTAATTTCATAACTTTACACCCTAATTTAATTTGCAAAGTTACAGCGAAATTGCAATTTATGCAAATGACATAGATTAAATCTAAACGAGTTTTCAGTATGGACGAATTGAACAAACGATTTTACCGCATCGGCGACGTGGCCGACATCCTTGGCATTCCAGCATCCACCCTGCGATTCTGGGAAAAGGAATTTACTATCATCAAGCCAGTTCGTAACGCAAAAAACACTCGCCTATACACCCCAAAAGACATCGAGACCATCAAGATGATACACTATCTGGTGAAGGAAAAAGGACTGAAACTCGACGCTGCGCAAGCCATGATCCGGCGCAACCGCGACGGCGTGTCGAAACGCTTCGAAGTAATCGACCGCCTAAAATCCATAAAATCCCAACTCCTCCACCTAAAAAAAGCCCTCGAAGAAGTCAAAGATTAGAAGTTTGGGATGAGAGCACAACTCATAAGACCGTAGTAAGTAAGTAAGTAAGTAAACAAATCAGAAAAGAAAATACGCCGTAGTGGCTACTGACGGCGTATAAAAAAAGGATGCCTCGGGCGGTAGTAGTGACATCGGTCCCGAACCTCAAAGAGGCAAGCAGAATGGCACAGCTCCTCTGCAAGACATCGCTCCAGACAGCAAAGATACACAGAAAGCGGCAGAAAAGCAAAACGCATAAAAGAAAATGTGCTGCGAAAAACTTAAAGCCATCCGTTTTCAGAAATGGTGACAAGCTTGTTGCTGAACATGGAAGTAAGTCTGTGACATTTTTGTTTAGAGTTGAATCTGTGTGAGGCGACTCAGTGCTAATTTAGTGGAATAGGCATATACTTTAGCAAGCCTATGTAGGAAGATTCTACATGTCCCAACCACACAAAAGTTTGAAGCCATAGGCATCGGAGATGCCGCATCGTGCGAAACACCATGCAAGCGAAAATCGCAGAGCGATTGAGCGCAGCTTGGTGACAAGAACAAGTATGATGTCAAGCCTCGGAGAGGGTCGGTTATGATTGTAAAGAAGGAGAGACTTATACCACAACCGACCCTCTCCGAGGCTCATATAGTGCGCACGTTGCTATCACCATGCAAGTGTCCTTGCAAGCAAGGACACTTGCATGGTGTTTCGCATCATCTGGCATCTCCGATGCCTGTCACCTGCTTTAGTTTCAGTTTCCCCAATGAATTTTCCGCCGAGCCGCAATTGTAGGGCGATTTATATGGAAAAAGAAAAAGCATTGCTGGCCGGAGGGGGCGAGCAATGCTTTGATATTTTTTGCCGTCACGACGGCGACCTATGCCAGGGGATTAGAAGGGGAGGTCGTCGGCGTTAGGGGATTCGTTCATGAAGTCGGGGGCTGGGGCGGCAGGTGCTGCAGGTGCTGCTGCTGGCTGTACGGGGGCGCCACCTACTGCTGGAGCGGCGGTTGGTGCGCCAGCGTAAACTGGAGCCTGTGCGTCGGCTGGTTCTGCCTTCCAACCATGGATGCTGGTGTACCAGCGGTCTTTATACTCGCGGCTTTCGATGTCGAAACTCAACTTCACCATCTGTCCTTCCTGAAGGTCGTATTGGGTGGCACGGTCGCCGAAGAAGTCGAAGTGCACCTTCTTTGGGAAGTTTTCTTGAGTTTCAAGCACATATTCTTGCTTCGACCAGTTGTTACCTGCCTTAGAAACGCCAGTTTGCAGAGGCAATTTCAGTATGATTTTACCAATAATTTCCATTAAAATCTGATTTTATAGTGTTGTTCAATAATGTTTTTTCAAAACACAAAGTTACACATATAAATTCATTCAAGCACCATTTGTGGCTGAATTTATTTTCAAAATATTCCTCACCTCCCACAGAAAAAGAGCCACCTTGAAATCACATCAAAGTAGCCCTTCGAGAAGCTGATGTATATCTTTTAGCCTCTACTAACTAAACTTTCAAATTATTCCATTTCTTTAATGGCATTGAGAAAGTATGCCTCACTCTTAATCATGTTGCGAGCCTGGAGCACCATGGTCTTGGTCTCACTAAGGATGTTAAGAAACAGTGCGCTTGCACGAGAACTTGATGTGGAATCGTTGCGCACACGCTTAATGTGATTCTTAATAATTTCGGCTATGGTATCGAACAAATCGTCGCGTTTAACCATCACATCATCGAGTTGGCTGAAGTCCTTCTTAGCCAGCATTTCTGAGATTTGGCGGAAGATTTCGTCCACCTTGTCGTTGATCAACTTCAGGTCTTGAATCTGCTCGGCTGATAAGCCACGGTGATTATTGTTGATGTGGTCGTATGCTGGGCGAGTGCTGTGGAGCAGAGCCTTCGACACTTCCGACACATAGTCAACAATCTGCACATAATAGTGCGCCGTTTCGATGTGTTGCTCTTGGAGTTTTTTCACTGTAGAGCAAATCTCGTATTTGCGCTTATTGGCTTCCTCATACATTTTCTCACTCATTGCCACAGTGTCTTTCAGACCCTTGCGGTTTTCGGTGAACAGCGATACCAACATTCGATTGTAGATATTTGAGGTTTGGTTCATCACATCCACCACCATTTGGGTGCAGTTGTAAAGCACATCTTCAGGAGCATCGCCATCATCGATGAGGTGTTCTTCTTCGGTTTCGGTTGCGTCGGCGCTCTTAATCACGAAGCGCTTCAGCAAAATGTAGGCGGCGATAAGAACCAGTGCGGCAAGTGCGTAGCCACCGCCCAGCATCAGCAGCGAGGTGATGATGAACGACATGCCGAATGCCACGAATGCTGTAACGAACCAGCCCATAATCACTACCATCACACCTGAGATACGGTAAACGGCACTGTCTCTGCCCCAAACTCTATCAGCCAACGATGAACCCATCGAAACCATAAACACTACATAGGTGGTAGAGAGTGGCAACTTCAACGAAGTACCGATACAAATCAGAATTGAGGCGGCTGCAAGGTTGACCACGGCGCGAATGCGGTCGTAGATGATGTCGCCTTTCTCATCGCTGCTCAATGGCTTGAAGCGGCTGTTGATGAATTTCACCCAGCTTGCAGGAAGCACGCGGTTGTACCATTCGTTGAGCTTCACAGAGTAGCGCACCAGCGCTCTTGAGAATGGAGTGGAATTGAAGCGCTCATCTTCCTCCTGCTGCGATGCAAGATTGAGCTCGGTTTGCGACACCTTCTTGGCATCTTTTGAGAAAAATAGGGTAAGCGCCATCACCACGCCAGCGATTGCCAGAAATTCGATGTTCACCATCTTTGGATCGTTGAGCGCGCCCATCATCATTGATGAGCCACCGTCTTGTGCCAAGGTGTAAGCGTCCAAACCAGCCAAAGGCACACCCACGAAGTTCACCAAGTCGTTGCCGGCGAAAGCGAGTGCCAAGGCGAATGTACCGCTAAGGATGGTAATCTTCAGAATGTTCACACCAAGTTTCTGGAGAATGAAGAACAGGAGCGAAGAAGCAAGCCACACGCCGCCGAGCACCAGGAGCAAGTTGTCGGAAATGAATCCGGAAATCTCTTCGGTAATCAGTCCAGAACTCTTCAAACCCTTGAACATGGCGAAGTAGATGATGCCAACGATGGCGACACCGCACCACACTGCGCCAAATCTGCCAAACTGCTTAGCATAGCGGAAGGTGAACAGAATGCGCGAGAAGTACATCACTACCGAACCGACGATAAAGGACAGAACAACTGAAACGAGAATGGCTGAAATCATGCCTAATGCCTTGCCACCGTTTACAAATTCGCCGATACCGGCATCGAGGTCGCCACCGTAAATCTTAAACACAGTCACTGCCATGGCTGCACCCAGGAGTTCGAAAATCATCGACACGGTGGTAGATGTAGGCAATCCAAGTTTGTTGAAGCCATCAAGCAGTATCACATCGGTGAGCATTACGCCCACATATAGGAACATAATCTCGGAGAATGTGAACATTTCGGGGTGGAACACGCCATTACGTGCCACCTCCATCATTCCGTGAGAGGTGAGGACACCTACCAAGATGCCCACAGCAGCCACGCTGATAATAGTCTTGTAAGATGCGATTTTTGATCCAAGTGATGAATTCAAAAAGTTGATTGCATCGTTCGAAACTCCCACTATCAAATCGACAATCGCGAGGATAGCAAGAATTACTACAATTACAGTGAATACTGGACTCATAAATTTATTCTTTTAAAAAATTAATACTTTCTTTGTCGTTTAGCCCAAATCAGTCGTTAGGGTACGCTTTATCTGTTTTTTGGGGTTGAGAAAAGGTGTAACTATGACTATTAAGGGAATTTACGCCCTTAACAGATGAGATATAACTACTTAATGATTAACTATTTACTTTGCCAACGAGAATTCAAATTCCAAGCCACCGCCTTCACGATTGCGAACTGTGATTTCGCCCTGGTGGAAACTTACGGCATTCTTTACAATCGCCAGTCCCAATCCGGTGCCACCCATAGTGCGGCTGCGGCCGGCGTCGATTCTGTAGAATCGCTCAAACAAGCGTGGCAGATGCTCTGGTGCTACCCCTACCCCATTGTCGCTGAAGGTGAACACATAGTAGTCGGGGGTGGTGTCTTTCAGCTTCACGGTCACATCACGGCCACCGCTGTAGTTGAACGAATTGACCATCAAGTTGCGGAAGATGGATTCCACGAGCGATTCGTTGCCACGGATCTTCACATTCTCTGGCACCTCGATGTGAATGCGGAGTTGCTTTTCAGGAGGGAACACCTTCATTTCATCGGCCACCTTGTGGATAATGTCGGTCACATTCACCTCGCTGCTCTCTATTTTCTCTGGAGCATCGGAAATGCGAGTAATCACCGAAAGGTCGGCAAGCAGAGCCGAAAGGCGTTTCACATTGCCGTAGGCAGTGCTCAGCAGTTGCTTCCGGGTGTCGAGTGGCAGCGCTTCGCCATTGTTTTCGAGTGTTTCCAGACACGCCTGAATCACATGCACAGGAGTTTTGATTTCGTGGTTGATATTGTTAGTGAGTTGGTGTTTGATACGGTTCTTTTCGCCCTGCTCAAACAACACGTCGCGCATATTTTGGTCGCGCTGTTCTGAAGTCACTTTCAAGTTTTTGTACAGATTCACCACATGGGCTGAGATTTCGCCAAGTTCATCGTTGGGAAACTGCTTGGTGTCGTAGTCGTCGATGTCGTCGTATTCAGCCGCCTCTACGAATTTGCGCAGATTCTTCACACTTCGGCTCACTCTGTAGGCTGTGAACCATGCCAGCACCGTCATCAGCAGTGCAATAAAGATAATCAGATTGCTATTCACAGGGTCAGCCTTGAGGGTATCGACCAATGTGTGGTTGTAAGGCAATGCCGTGCGCACCACCAAGCCGTCGCCACGAGTGGCTGAGTAGAAATATTGGCGTGAATCAGTCGAGGAGATGCGGCGGCGCTGGAAGCCGTGCCCATTGGCGATAGCCTCTTTCACCTCTTTGCGGTTGAGGTGGTTTTCTTTCACATTACGAGAATTGGTATCGAAAATCACGCTGCCCGAAAGGGTGATGACCGACACACGCGTAGAATCGCCTATGCCAATCTCTTTCAGCACTTGAGGACTGAGCTTCTTGCCTTCGCTGATGCAGTCGAGAATACGCATATTCTCCATTTGCAGGCGGCTATCCAGCACCTCGGTCTTGAAATCCACCTCGCGGGAATACTGCAAAGCGAAAAACACCAGCGTCAGCGACCATGTGAAAAACATGATCAGCAAGAAAATGCGCGTGTGCACACTAATCTTTGGTTTTGAAGCCATAACCAAATCCTTGTTTGGTGAAAATTCTGTTTCCATATCTGCCTATTTTTTTGCGCAATCGCGCAACATTCACATCTACTGTGCGATCTACCACGCACACATCTGCGCTCCACACTCTGTTGAGGATTTCCGAACGTGAGAACGCTGTGTCGGGGTTTTTGAGGAAGAATGCCAGCAAGTCGAACTCGGTGGTGGTGAGCGTGACGGACTCATCGTCCACGAAGCATTCTTTTTGCGGTGTGCGGAGTGTGAGCTTCTGGAATTTGAGCACTTCCTTCTCGTTGGAGTAGCGTCCGCTACGGTGAAGCACGCTCTTCACTCTTGCCACCAGTTCACGCATTGAAAAAGGTTTGCGAATATAATCGTCAGCGCCGTTGTCGAATCCTTCCAGCAGGTCCTCCTCCGAGTCCTTCGCTGTGCAGAAAATGATAGGAATAGCATTCAATTCCTCACGGCTGCGAATCACTTTCGCAAGGTCGAAGCCCGACATGTGTTCCATCATCACATCAAGAAGAAACAGGTCGTAGCGTTCAAGACGCTTGGCGAGTGCTTCTTCAGCAGAGAATGCTGTATCGACGCTGAATCCCTCAAGTTCGAGGTTCACCTTCAACACGTAGCAGATGGACTGCTCATCGTCAACTATCAGTATTTTTGGAACATCGGTCATTGTGCCTTCTTTTTTCTTTGCAATGCAAAATTATAATAAATGATAGACGTGAATATAACAAAAATGTTACAATTCGTGTTACAGTGCCTCAACAGGCGAATTGTAACATCTTTGTAACATTTTATAGGTCAGTATTGAGCATAAATAAATGGGGTTACATCTGATGTGGCGAACTGGAGCACCAGTTGCACCACTATCACAAACACCACCAATTTCACCAGCCAGAAGCTCTCCACAAACCTGTTTTTCATTGCCGCATAGATGCTGCACGGCACAAAATGAGCCACCAGCAAGAGCACGAGCATGATGCACCACACATAGCGCACACTCACAAACGGTGGCAGATATGCGAGGTCGAAATTGGTGAAAATCCCACCGATGATGGTGGTGGCCTCAGCAACCGACTCGGCTCGGAAGAAAACGAACGCGAGCATCACGGTGGTGAATGTCAGCAAACCAGAAAGCAGTTTCACTGCCCAGTTGTCGGGGATTCGCTTGAGCCACGGCATACACATTTTGTGAATCACCAGCGCCACGCCATGAATCGCGCCCCATATCACATAGGTGAAGCCGGCTCCATGCCAAAGTCCACCTATCAGCATGGTGAGAAACAGGTTCACATATTGGCGAATCTTGCCTTTGCGGTTGCCGCCAAGCGGAATATACACATAGTCGCGAAGCCAAAACGAGAGCGAAATGTGCCAGCGGCGCCAAAATTCGGTGATATTAAGCGAGCGGAATGGGTGGTTGAAGTTCACGCCAAGGTCAAATCCCATAATGGCCCCCAAACCAATCGCCATATCGCTATAACCAGAGAAATCGGCATAGAGTTGCACGGTGAAGCCAATCCCTGCCATGAGCAGTTCAAAGCCGCTGTAGCCTTGGAGCGTTTCGGGGCTGCCGAAAATAATAGATGAGTATTGCGCCAGATAATCGGCTATCACGGCTTTCTTCACCACACCCACCATCACCAGCCAAAAGCCGCCGTAGATTTCGGCTTTGGTCACGTCGGTGGTGCGCTCAAGTTGTGGCATGAAGTCTTTGGCTCGCACCACAGGACCTGCCACCATGCATGGGAAGAACGAGAGATAGAACAAATACTGGAGATAACTCTCCACAGGCGGCATCTTGCCATTATACACATCCACCACATAACTGATGGTGCGGAAGGTGTAGAACGATATGCCTATCGGGGCAATAATCGCCAACGGGTGGAAATTGCCACCCACTATCTCGTGCCACGACAGCATGAAGAAGTTGGTGTATTTAAACACCATCAGTATGCCCACCGAGCACAGTAGCGATGCGCACAGCATCAGCCGGCGCGTCCTCTTCGCTTCAGTTCGGGAGATGCGGAGTGCCAAATGCCAGTCGATAACCGAAGTGACCACCATCAGCAAAAATATCCACCCACACGACTTGAAGGCGAAAAACAGGCTGAACGCCACCACAAAGAGCATCATCTGCGTCTTGCGATGACGAATGCACGCAAAAATGGGCAGAAACACCAAAAACATCAGCCAAAACGCTCCGCTCGAAAACACCAGCGGCACCGATGGGTCGGGGGTGAAAAACGATGCGATATTCTGTAGCGCAACCGAGAGGTTGCCTGATATGAGTTGCAATGTTGTCATAGCGTTTCGGTGTTAGGGTTTGGCGCTTCGGGTTGTGGTTCCACAGGCTCTGCCACAGGTTGGACGGTGGGCTTTGGAGCTGGCTCTACTTTCGGCTTTGCCTTCACTTCGTTATCAGTCATACTGAATGTTTCGGTATGGCAATACGCACGCGCTTTCTGAGGAAGATTGAGCACGATGGGATTGTTGCTTTCCTCCACTATCCACTTGCAGATACGGTCGGCCCACTTCGCCGCCGATGCCGGTGTGGGATGCGCACCGTCTTTGGCTCGCTCGTAGTGCTGATCGGGGGTATAGCTGAGGTAAAAATTGCCTTTTGGCACCACGCTTTGAATCATCTTGTTGATTCCAGTGTCTTTCTTCCAGTTGGGCGGTCCAATCCACACATACGGAATGTCGGCAAACTCTGCCACTATCTGCTTCACATATTTGGTGCGACGCGCGATAATATCGTTGACAAACAGCTCGTTGCCACCAAGGCTGATGATGATGTAGTCGGGGCGATACTTTTGAATACACTCCTTCACTCTGCCACTTGTGGCCCACACTTCGGTAGATGAGCCGTACCAAATCACGGTGTTCATCTGATGCTCATTCTCTTCGGCATACGCCGCTATGCGTGGGCTAAGTCGCTCAAGCATGGAGTCGCCTATGAAAAGAATATTTTTCTTGGTGGTGTCGAGTGGTGCTCGCTCCACAGTGGTGGTGGCTTTTCCCGAAGCCGAGTCGGTGGTCACCATATCGGCAAGTTCGAGTTCATCGTCGGGTGCCGAGAGCAAATCAGATGCGAAAGTCGCCGTATTGATGCCCGACGCTTCCTCTATGCCGTCTTTGAAAAACGACAAGCCGGCAAACAGCATAAAAGCCACAAGAAGAAGCGCAAAAAAACTAAAATACGTACGTTTCATTCAATGGAGTGGGTTTAGTGGAAGAAAAGGTTTATGTACCAAAAAGGTGAAAGAGGCTGCGTCAAATTTGCGGTTCCAAATGCTTTTGGAAATTTTGACACAGCCTCTTTATATCACATGAGGCAAAGCCCCGTGTTACTTCACAAGTTTCACGCCAATACCTGGACGGTCGGCAGGCACGGTCACTTGGCCGTTCACAATTTTGATACCGTCGAATCGGTCGTTGGCGATGAGCCAGTTGCCATCGAGGTCAGCCCAGTCGCAGAGTGGCGAAAGTTGAGCCGCAGCGGTCACAGCGCATGAAGTTTCGGTCATACAGCCAACCATAATCTTCATGTCGAGTGCGCGCGCCAATGTCACCATCTTGTAAGCCTCGTTCATGCCGGTACTCTTCATCAACTTGATGTTGATACCTGAATACACACCGTGGAAGCGGCGAATGTCGGGCAGGCGTTGGAATGCCTCATCTGCCACGATAGGCAGTGGAGAGCGCTCGGTGAGCCATGCGGTGTCGTCGAGTGGCTTTTCCTTTTCCAGTGGTTGCTCCACAAATAAGCAATCCTTGTCGGCAAGCCATTCAGCCATTTCAAGAGCCTCTTCCTTGGTTTTCCAACCCTGGTTGGCATCCACATAGAGCTTGATGTCGGGGCGAATGCTGCGCACCAGTTCATAGAGGTGCTTGTCTTTTTCAATGCCGCCCAAACCCATTTTCACCTTAATCAACTTAAAGTCGTAGGTTTCGGTCATTTTCTGGCGAACCACCTCATCGGTGTCGATACCGATGGTGCAAGTGGTGAGAGGAGCCTTTTCTGGATTCAAACCCCAGATTTTGTACCAAGGCTGTCCCATGAGCTTACCGAGAAGGTCGTGTAAGGCAATGTCGACACCAGCCTTTGCGGCACGGTTGTTGGGTGCCACGCTTTCCACATAAGCCAAGATGTCTTCTTTGCGGAATGGGTCGGTGAACTGCTCAAGATTGAGGCTGCCGAGGAATTTGCACACGCTTTCCACGCTTTCGCCGAGGTATGGAGGCATTGAGCATTCGCCATAGCCCACCACGCCGTCGTATTCCAGTTCCACCTGCACATCAGGTGTGGTGGTGCGACTGTATTTAGCAAGATTGAAGGCGTGCTTCAACTTCAATTCGTAAGGGAAGAATTTCAGTTTCAGTCGTCCGCTTCGTTTGATTTGTGCAGGAGCGTCGTTCTTACCAAAGAGCGAGATTGGAGATGCAGCAGCTGCAATTCCAAGACCTGCGCCCAAAATGAATTTTCTACGGTCAATTGACATATCAATGTAGTTTTATTGATTTATGGTTTCGGTTGATTTTCTCTCTATTTGATGTTAAAAATACCAAGGGTGATTGCGCACATAGGTGATGTAGGGCGTGCCAATCTCGCCTGCGATTCTACTTGCTGAAAGTGGCGAGTAGAGGTAGGTGGGGTCCTTGGGGTCGAGGCTGTTGATTTTCACCTGACCGGAGCAGTGGATATACTTGCCGTCTTGCATGTAGATGCCCACGTGGGTCACACGGCCCGACTTGGTGCCGAAGAAGAGCAAGTCGCCGAACTGGCATTTCTGCCATTCCGAGCCTTTAATCTTCAAGCCGTAGAGTGCTTGCTGTGATGCGTCGCGCGCCAAAATCACACCGCTGCTGAAATAACTCACTTTCACAAGTCCGGAGCAGTCGGTGAGTTTGGTTGATGTACCACCCCACAGGTAGCCTGAGCCCAACATGCGGTGAGCGGTTTTCAACACGAGGTTGAGGTCGAGGTCTCTTTTTGCCCACTCCTGAAATTCGTCAACTTCGCTTTTTGGCAACCAGCCAAGGCGGCCGTCAGGGGTGGCGAGTTGAATCCATTCACCGTTCTCTGCCTTGTATTCGAGAATGTTGCCCATCACGAGGTCGGTAACGGTTTCGTCGCCAGCAGGCTCGGTCACAAGGCGTGTGCAGTAGGTGTTCACGATGTAGCGCTTAGCCGCACGCCAGTCTTTCATCTGCGCCTCAGTTTTACAGAAGAGCGAAGATTCTGGCACATACGAGATATAGTTGTCGGGCGTTTGCACGCGATACCAGTCGGAAGTGCAGTCGAGCACTCTCACAGGCTGTCCCATGATGCCTTGAGTGGCCATTTCGCCAGCGTGCTTGCCTTCGCAGCGCATACTTGCCACCGAGAGTTTCACCAAAGCCCACTTCTTGCCTTCGGGCACGGCATTGTAAAGCACATTCACCTTGTTTTGCACATTGGTGAAACCGTTGTCGGCAAGTTCTTTGCTGATGGCATCTTTCTGCTCTTGAAATCCCACGGTGCCGGTCACGGTCACTTGCTTGCCAGCGGTGGTGGATTTCACATCAAAGATGGCTGTACGCTTATCGGGAGCGATACGGCTCTTGAGTTTGCTCAATACGCCGGCAGCATCTGCCGCCATGGCGCTGACGCTGATGGTCGACATCAGCACAACACTTAAAATCTGGAAAACCTTTTTCATATATGATTGCTAATTTTTTGTTTGCTAATTAAAATAATTGCCGAGCCGCATTATTTGACTGGTTCTATGCTGTTGAGTTTAAACGATGAATCCCACTTGTCGTAGTAGAGGTTGCCGTTTTTCCATTCCACCTCGCCCATTTGGAAATCCACGGTCTCACTGCGAATGTACTTCTTTTCTGGGCTCAACTTATCGCCCACACCCTCGTTCGATGCCATACGGTAGATATCCATGCCGGTGGCATAGTAGTCGCGCATCTGCTCGCTGCGCTCGGTGGTGCGGCCAAACGACGCATCGGTTGGCACCCATCCCACACCCTCAAAGTAGGTTTCGCCCCAATCGTGGAAGTTCACTTCGCCAGGGTGGAGCATATAGCCGCTCTCCCAGCGTGCAGGAATACCGGCGGCACGGCACAGGGTGATGTAGAGCAAGCCCACCTGACCGCAGTCGCCGTGCTTGTTTTCCAGCACATATTCAGGAATGTTCTTGATGGTGCTGTATTCACGCGCGCCTGCCCATGGAAAGCGTGATGCTATCCAATGGTAGATGTGGCTGGCGGCAAGCACAGGATTTTCTTCGGGAGTGCCCACAATCTGCTCTGCCAACTCACGCATAGCATCAGTAATCACGATGTGGGGATATTCGCTGCTGGTGTATTTCACATATTCGGGAGTGTTTTTGTAAGGCTCCACCATCGCCAAGAGGTCTTGCTGCGCAATGTGGCGTTCGCCCACATCGTAACTGAAAGTGTATTCAAAGTGGGTGGACTTGCCCTTCTCTGCCACAGCCTCCATATACACGGTGTGGTGCTTGCTGCCCTCGCTCCAAGTGACGGGGCGATTGCTGCTTTCGAGCTTGATATTCTTTTGACGCAAATTCTCGTAAGGGATAGGCATCCACACACGCAGCGTTTCGCCAGCGGGAATGGCATCGGCATCCACATCGAGCGTGAAGGTCACATTCACATGGTGCCAGTCGCGCACGCCGTTGGCATCGGGCACGGTGCGCATGGCGCGCACCACATACTTGCGCAGATCCTCGCTGCCCTCGGCGTTGTCGGCTTGATTGACTTCGGCAAATTCCTCGCCCAAAAGCCAGAGGTTGCGCACAGCCTTGCGGAACCACAGTTCTTTGCCGTCGATATTCATCACCTCGATGGCTTTCACCTTCTTCCAGTTGTTGATTTGCTCATCGGTGGCATCGGGCATCTTCTCACGAATCTGCTTCACGCCATCTTCGGGCAAAAGGGTGAAATCTTTGCGAATGCGCCCCATAATCTGGTTGAGCGAGTCGATGGTCACAGCATTTGCTTTACGCACTTTTGATGGCAACTTCCTCATCAGTTGCGAGGCTTGGGTAAATTCGCCCTTGTTCATCAGTTGGTCAACACTGGCGCGCCAATTGGTGGCATCGGTGGCCGCTTGCGCGCTCATCAATCCTGCAAACGCAACGAAGGCGATTATAGTTTTCTTCAACATTGTAACTTTAGGTTTGTTTTTGTATTCAAAAAATTAATTCAACCCCAAATTTAATCATTTTCCCCGAAATATCACCAACTTCCACCCCCACAATCTTCCCCAAAATTTCAAAAAAACACAAAAAAGGCAGAGGGTGCTTGGTTTTGCACGCTCTGCCTTTGTATGGTGATTTGAACGTCGGTTTACTTCAGGGTGTGGAATGAGCTGCCATCGAAGCAGTGGGTGCACACTTTGCACTTGGGCAAGCCGATGGCCTTCACTATGGTTTCCACTGTGGAGAACTTTAGTGATGAGAGTTTTAGGCGACGTGCTATTTCGTCGACCATGCGCTGATATTCGGGGCTGCCTGTGATGGCGTAGGCCTCAACATTCTTGTTCATATCGCCCTCAAAATCTTGGATAATGCGGCGAGTGATGAGTTCAAGTTCGCTTTTCGACGCTGAGAAATTCACAAATGGGCAAGCGTAGATAAGCGGCGGACAGGCAATGCGCATGTGCACCTCTTTTGCGCCCTCATTGATGAGTTCGGCAGCGGTGTCGCGAAGTTGTGTGCCGCGCACGATAGAGTCGTCGCAGAAGCACCAGCGCTTACCTTTCAGCATATCGGTGTTTTGAATGAGTTTCATCTTTGCCACAAGGTTGCGCATAGACTGGTTGCTTGGCATAAACGAGCGAGGCCATGTGGGGGTGTATTTAGCAATGGCACGCATATATGGCACCTTATGACCTTCGGCGTAGCCCACAGCCATACCGATGCCCGAATCGGGAATACCGCACACACAGTCCACTTCCACATCGTCGGTTTCGCCCATGGCACGCCCACATTCGTTGCGCATCTGCTCCACGTTGCGTCCCTCGTAGCATGAGGTGGGGAATCCGTAATAAATCCACATGAATGAGCAAATCTGCATTTCCTCGTTGGGCTTGCGCATCTGTATCATTTCGTCGGCAGTGATGCGGACAATCTCGCCCGGACCCACATAATGAACGGTTTCGAATCCCAAGTTAGGGAAAGCGGTCGATTCAGAAGTCACCGCCATACCGTCGTCGCTCTTGCCCACCACTATTGGGGTGCGGCCCCAGCGGTCGCGCGCAGCGATAATGCCATCTTCGGTGAGCAGCAACATTGAGCACGAGCCTTTGATGGAATTAAACACATTCTCAATGCCTTCCACAAAGTCTTTTCCCTTGATTATAAGCAACGAAACGAGCTCAGTGGGATTGATACGCCCCGACGAGAACTCGCTCAAATGCATATTTTCAGCCAGCAACTGCTGTGCCAATTCTTCCAAATTATTGATTTTCGCTACCGTAACAAGTGCAAAACGTCCCAAATGCGAATGTATGAGTAGCGGTTGTGCATCGGTGTCGCTAATCACGCCAATGCCCGAACGGCCCTTGAACTTGTCAAGCTCATGCTCGAATTTGGTTCTGAAATACGTTTGCTCCAAACTATGGATAGAGCGGAAAAACTCGCCCTCATCGCTGATAGTAACCATACCAGCACGGCGAGTGCCGAGATGTGACTGGTAGTCAGTCCCGTAGAACAGTTCTGCCCTACACTCTCTGTTTTTGAGTTTTGTGCCAAAAAAGCCTCCCATTTCCCTAAATTTAAAGTAGTTTCTAAAAAACTCGATAAAGTTACAACATTTTCCCCAATCCCCCATACTCCCACCCTATTTTTTCACAGATTTTCTTGGAAGGAGGATGCATCAAATTTTACAAAACAATAACGCCATAACGTAGGGACATGCCTTTGGCATGTTTCAAATGCGCTGATACATTTTGTACTATCCTGATTTTGGTTGACCATTTTGGGTGCTATCCCTGATGGGAGTTGACTCGGTTAAACTTATCCCTGATAGGGGTTGACTTGGCGGTTTCGCCAGCCTTGGGAAGGGTCGTCTGGAGGCCGTAGGCCGGAAGGCGACCCTTCCCAAGCGACAAAGGTAAACTTTTTTTAGCGATTGCCATCATGCTCGGCCATTTTTTATGGCCTCCTCACGGTAACTTTTCCACCATTTGACTATTTCGCCGTGGCAGCGCGCCGCCTGGGCCGGTGTCATCATGTCCACGCTCATGTGTGGGCGCATGTTGTTGTAGAAGTGCACGGCCTTCCCAACGGCCTCCCTGACCTCTTCCACGGAACGGAAGCGCATACCCTTCAGAAGCTCGTTCTTCATCGTCGAGTTGATGCGCTCGGCAATGGCGTTCTCCTTGGGGTCCCCGTTCTCGGTCATGCTGATTCTTATCCCACAGCCCCTCAGAGCCTCCACATACTCCCGGCTGGCGTACTGGACGCCCCTGTCGCTGTGGTGGATGAGCGAGCCACAGAGCGCATCGCCCGGTTCGCCGAGGCGGCCCTTCGCCATATCGAGAGCCTGGAGCGGATAGGCGGAGCCCAGGTTGGGGCCGACGGCCCAGCCTATTATCTCGTGGCTGTAGGCGTCGGTCACCAGGCTCAGGTAGCAGAACACGTAGTGGGTGTCGTCAATCCACACGGGAATGTACGTGATGTCGGTCACCCACAGCTGGTTGACGGCGGTGGGGATGAACTCCCTGACAAGGTTGGGGAACAGGGGCAGACCGTGAGTGGAGTCGGTCGTGCGGGGTCTGCGCATCTTTCTCCTCACCTTCAGGCCGTGCCGGTCGATGATGTCCTCGAACTTGTCACGCCCAACCCTGTCAATGCCGGGAAAGGCGTCCTTGTACATGTGCCACAGCTTCATGCCGCCGATGCCGGGATCCATGGAGCGGACGGTGTGGATGAACTCAAGGGCGAACGACTCCTGCGCCGCCTTTCTGGCGGAGGTGGACCCGTCGCACTTGTAGTAGGCCTGCTTGCTCACGCCAAACAACTTGCACAGCGACTTGATGGCGTATGCCCTCGTGTCGCGTGCATGCAGGTTCTCTATCGTTTGGCGCCAGCTTTTTTTCTGATCTGGATCTGGAACTTCTTCTCGGCCACATTGATCATCTCATCGTAGAAATCTGCACGCAGTCGGGCCTGCTTGAGCTCCTGCTCAAGCCGCCTGACCTTCTGTTCCAGCGTCTCGGACGGCACGCGCTCGCCGCTTCGCTCAGGAGCATGGACGCCGGTCACTCTCTTGGGGGTAATCTTCTTCTGCATAGGTGAACGCTTTTCCACTGCAAAGTTACGCAACCAGCGGTGAACTTGCGTCTTGCTCACGCCTATTTTTGCACCAATGGCACGATAGGTGAAGCCCTGCTTCCTCAAAGACAAGGCTTGGTCATAGTGCGTGGACATCAATTCTTCTGTAAAACTCATAATAAAACATTTTTATGAGTCAACTTTTTTCAGGGAAAGACACCATAATCACAATATCACATTGAATATCAGTTATTTGGCGCGGACGCGAAGTATCGCGTCCCTACCATGCAAAATCGTTTGGGAGATTTGATGCGGTTTTTTACCAAGAAATCATTTTATCGTCAAGGGTTTTTCGCCGTGAAACGGCGAGCGGTTTTTATCCTTGGGGCAATGTGGATAGCCCTCGTAAGAGGGTGGCGGAGGGAATGTGTGGTTGGCGGCATGGAAACTCGTTTCCAATGACGCAAAGCGCACAGTCACGCCGCCAAATGCGAAGCATTCCACGTTGCCCCAAGGCTGTTTTTTATGTTTTTTGTTTTTGATTACATTCACGAGCCGGCAACAATGCATAATCTATCTCCAGAAATTTTCCACTGAATCCTTGAGAGGAGAATGGTGAATGGTAGCGGAAAGATACGGCAACGCCGGGCGCTGCTTGGGGCTTGCGCTCGGCGTTGGTGTTTTAAGTTTTGGAAGCCGCGTTTATGGGGCGACTTTTAGCATGGAGAATTTATACTATTTCACCACTTGCTCTTTGGTGAACTTCACTGTGCCGTTGCTGTAAACGGTCTTCACGATGTAGATGCCTGATTCTGGCACGTTAGCGCCGAGGGCAGCACCGCTTACGGTGAAGTATTCTTTAGCCACCACTGCATAGTCGGTGTTCAGATCTTGAACTGAAGAAGCGATGTTTGCAGTCACATACCAGCCCTTGGCTGTAGCTTCGTCCACGTTTGCACCTTCTGTGCCTGGCATGTAGCTGATGTTGAGCTGACGGCCCCAATCCTTGTTAGATGAATTGATTTCCACCTTCGACACGTCTTGCAACTGTGCGATGATGGCGTTGATAGCCTCAGCGTCCATCTTATTGTTTTGGAGAGAAAGACCTTGGATGCCCTTGTTGTTAGCCAAGTCGAGAGTAGTGAGTTTGTTCTTCTCAGCAGAGAGCCATTGCACATAAGAGTTGTTGCTCAAGTCGAGCGTAGAAATCATGTTGTCGCCGATGCCGAACCAGTAGAGGTATGGGCACTTGGTCACGTCGATTGCGGTAAGCATGTTGCTACCAAGTTGGCAGTTGCTCAATGAACCGAGCATAGTGAGGTCGATAGCGGTGAGCTTGTTGTTGACGAGTTTCAATTGTGAGAGGCTCTTATTGTTGCTGAAGTCAACAGCGGCGATTTCGTTGTTGTCGGCATAGAGCAATGAAAGCATACTTTGCGCGCTTGTGTTGAGCGCGGCAATCTTGTTGTTCTCAATGTTCACCCAACGCAGCTTAGGATTCTTGGTGATGTCGAGAGCGGTAAGTTGGTTATCGTAGAGATACAAACCTTCAAGAGTGGTAAGCTTTTCGATGTTGATAGCAGAGATCTTGTTGTTGGCAAGGTTCAAAGTCTTGAGGCTGGTGCAACCATCAGCGCTAAAGGTGCTGATTTCGTTGTCGTAAGCGTAAACGCTTTCGAGTGAAGTCAAGCCGTCGATGTTGAGGGCGGTGAGCTTATTGCCGTGGCATGACACCTCGTTCAAACCAGTAAGACCAGAGAGGTCGAGAGTGGTGAGTTGGTTGTCATCGCAGAGCACTTCATACACTTTAACATGGTGAGGCAATACGAGTGAAGTGAATTTATTGGCAGAGCAGTCCACCTTTGAGAGTTGTTCCATTGCCGAGCAGTCGAGCGTGCCTTCAAGAGCGTTGGTGTTCACGTCGAGAACGCGAATCTTAGTGTTCTTGCTCACATCGATAGAGGCAATTTGGTTTTCAGCCACATACACGCCAGTAAGCACTGGGTTGCCTGTGAGGTCGAGAGCCTTGAGTTGGTTCTTTTCTGCTTGGAGAGTTTGAAGCAGAGGAGCATTGGTGATGTCTAATGCAGTCACGTTTTGTCCGGTCACATTGAGGATTCTCACTTCGCCACCATACACCTTCACTTGTTCGCTAAACACATCGTGAGTATAGTAAGCAGCCTTGCTGTATGAAATCTTTTCGCCATCACCCCAGTCGATGAAGAATTCTTCGCCAGAGTTGCCACCCACGCCCACGCGTGCCGACTTAGTGCCTTTCACGAAGTTGATCACCACTGAAGGCTTCATTTCTTGGGCTTCTTGATATTCGTAAGCGCCCACGTCGATTGAGCTGCCAGATACGCGAGGATTGCCAGCGATGTCGAATTCTTCAGCGAAGCCTTCGGTCAATGTGCCGGCGTTGATAAACTTGCTGCCTTCAGCAAGCGAGAGGTCGGTGCTGAGCACCTTCTTCAAGTCTTCTGCATTTTGAGCGCGACCGTCAAAATCGGCGGTCTTCACGAAGTTGGCGCGTTCGGTATCCACTGCGTAGATAGAGTTGAACACAGAAGTTGACAAATCCTTTGCGCCTTCGATGTTGCTCTTAGTGGTGCCATCGCGGAGCACATTGAACAGGGCTGTGGTGTTGACCACCTTACCAGCTGCCACATACACGCCGCCACCGGCATAAGATTGGTTGTTGTAAGCCACGCAACCGAGCATTGAGCCACCGTTCACACAGAAGCCAGCGCCACGGCCACCGCCCACCTGACCATATTCAGGAGCGTCGGCATAGCAGTTGTAAGCAGAGCAGTGCACTGCAGGGCCTTCCAATGCGAAGCCACCGCCCACAAGACCTTGGCAAGTGTTTGCCACGCAGTTTTCGATAGAAGAAGTGGCGTCGATGCAGAATGCACCACCCGAACCGGCATAGCATGCTTCAGCATAGCAGTTGATCACCTTGCTGCCAGCAGCATACACAGCACCACCGTTGTCGCTTGCCACGCAGTTGAGGAAGCGGCAGTCTTTCACGGTGCCGTTCTTCACATAAATTGCGCCGCCCACGCCATTGCCATAACTTGAGTGGCAATAAGTGGCTTCGAAATAACATTCGGTGATGGTGCCTTTGCCCTTAGCGTCGAGATAAATGGCACCACCGTAGCTGTTGCTGTCAACGTCGGATTCTGCGGTGAAGTATGCAGAGTTTTCGAGCACGCGGCAGTGGCTGATGTGAACATCACCGATAGCATACACTGCGCCGCCATTAGCCTTCACGTTCCAAACATTGGCGTTGCCACCCTTCAAGGTGAAACCGTCGATTACGGTTTTTTGCTTGAATTCGCTGGCGCAGTACATCACGTGGGTGTAGTTGTTTTTAGTGCCAGTCACCCATTGCTTGCCAGATGCCGACTCCATTTCCCAAGTGTAGCGAGAAGTGGTGCCTGCCTCGTTGGCGCGCACCCAAACGTCAGCAACATCGTCGTTGGCATTGAGAACGGTTTTATTTTTGCACAATTTTGTGCCATTCACGTCTTCCAAAGCACGGTCGTCTTTGCTTGCTTCAGTACCAGCAAAGCCACCATAGAGCGACACGCCATCTTTCAGGATAAACGACTTAGATGTCTTTTTGGTTGACTTGATGAGCTTTTCGGGCACATATTCGCCTTGTGCCACCCAAATCTCATCGCCTGCCTGAGCGGCATCGATTGCGGTTTGAAGATTACCTGCTGCGTTGGCCCACGATGTGCCATCGCCTGTGCCATCAGCCTTCACATAGTGAACTGCTGAAAAACCTACTGCCGGCACCGAACTAATTGCCAACACCGACAAAATGTTGAGTAACGTTTTTCTCATAACAATTTATGAATTATTAAAATAATAAATAAGCCCTGTATAATTGGTTATATCAAATGTATAAAAATCCGATTTTCAATGACAACTCACTTCAAAAAACCATCAAATCACACCCCGATATAATATTTTTCCAAAATTCGTTAAAATACTCCAAATATGCAAGCATTTCCCCCACAATATTTTTCCAAAAAATTCACCCCACCCTTCCTGTTTCACCTTCCAGTTGCTCTACGGTTCAGTGGAAAATTACTGGGGGATAGATTGTGCATTGTTGCCGAATCGTGAATGGAATCAAAGACAAAAACCTAAAAAACAGCCTTGGAGCAAAGTGGAATGCTTCGCATTTGGCGGTGCGACTGTGCGCTTTGCGTCATTGGAAACGA
>OLHA01000495.1_pt1 | contig 23250 bp, 20 predicted proteins | sample 1605961 | NCBI WGS metagenome assembly OLHA01 (sample SAMN03283288) | human gut metagenome | biome: human-associated habitat; material: feces | host: Homo sapiens | place: Peru | collected 2012
CAAAAGCGTTGATCTTTACTGTTTTATACGGTCATCGCTTTTTTTACATCCCCTTTTTTGAATTATTTCGGTTTTTCACCGCAGTAACGGCAGCGTCCGTCCTTTGTAAGCGCGCCGAGAGCGCCGCAGTGCGGACACCTGACGGGAAGCGAATCCGCGTTGTTATAATAAGGATTCTCGCTCAAATGCACGTGGTCGGCAGTCTCCTTATGCGCCTGATAGTTTTCATCCTTCGTGCGCTCGCGGTGACGGCGGGAAAGATAAAATATCAAAAACGCAAGAGCGACAACACCCGAAAGGCTCGCAAAATACACTGTCATTGCGGTTCTTGTAACATGGAATGAGCCGTCCCGACCGCTGTCGGGTTCGGTTTCGATAAGGTTCGGGAAATTGCCGTCCGTTTCCTTTTCGGTAATTTCGGAGGCTTCCGCCGTCTCGGCATTATCCCGTGTTACGCCCGGCTCGGTCGGCGCTTCGGCTTCGTTCGACGCTTCAACCGTGTTTTCGGCGGAGGACGGTTCGTTCGGTTCCTTAAGCTGCTCTGAAATATTCTTCACCGAGCGGTCGAGCGCGTATCGAATGCAGTCGCCCATTTCCATGCCTGCCTCCGCGTTCGCGTCAACCCCGTCCAGAATATCCTGTGCGTCCGTCTCGTCAAACGCATTGCCGGTGTCGAGTCCGCAGATATACCAGCTTGTGTAATTCCCGCCGTCATCAACGACAAAAAGAATAATAACGTGTCCTTCGTCATCAAAAAGCTCATTGTATGTATCAAACAGAAATTCATTGATATCGCCGTAGGACGGGTTATATGTGTTGCTCACCTCACGCCGCAGCATCAGCACCGTCTGCACGCCCGTGAGCCTGTATATCTCCGTCAGCGACCGTGTGATGCCCGATATGTCATTTTGCGAAAGCATATTATCTCCGTCGATAACGGACTTTGCAGAAGGTCTGCACGCGCCGTCGGGCAGACGCACACGGTTCGCACGCTCCGTACCGTCCTCCCGAATCGGAAAGATTTCTGTTTCGACCGCAACACTCGACGGCTCGCGAAGATGATTTTCTACAAAACCGACGATTCTGCCCGGAATACCGTTCGCAAACAGCGCAAAAAGAATGATGAACAGAAACGGTCCGATAAAAAAGCTTCTGCGCCGTCCGCGTCCGCCGTCGGGTGCTTTGCCTCCCGAATTGTTTGTGCCGTTAACCGTGTTGTGCGGCATCGCGCCGCCTTGACTGCCGCCGGAATAACCGCTGCCGGACCCTCCCGAAAAGCCGCCGCCTCCCGAAAAGCTGCCGCTGTTGCCGCCGCCTGCACTGCCGGGCATATTCATCGCTCCTCTCATAATTTCGGCAAAAACGCGCAAAACCCGTCCGCCGCAATGTATATAGATTTATATAGATATTTATTTCTTTAAATTTTTAATATAGTACTTGATTTTCGCTCCGTAAAAATATATTATATAAGATGAATACTGTTACGAGGAAAGGAGAAAGCACAAATGCCTGATTTTTCTTACCAGATCGTAAAACACATAGGTGTCATCTCGGAGGGCAGCGGAGGCTGGGCAAAAGAGCTTAACCTCATAAGCTGGAACGGAAAAGACGCAAAATATGACATTCGCGACTGGAGTCCCGACCATGAAAACATGAGCAAGGGTATTACGCTTGCCGAAAAGGACATCAAATCGCTTAAGGCTCTTTTGGACGAGCTTCGGTTCGACGATTGATTTCTGCCGAAAACGGCATCCTTCAAAGAGCCGCAGCAGAAAAAAAGTCTGCCTGAAAACCGCGGAGCAGCTATGCTTCGCGGTTATTTTACGCTCCGAAAACATTTTAACATATTTTTTGAGCAAAATCAACATACGGACAGGGGTTTTTCAAATGACCGCTTTTTATCCCGAACGGGTCTTTTTGCATGTGACCGAAACTGTATCAACAAACGACGATGTCAAAAAAATGATATATTCGGGTGACGACAGGTTTGTCCTGCTGTCAGCCGACACGCAGTCGGGAGGCAGGGGGCGTCTCGGCAGAAGCTTTCTGTCACCCGAAGGGGGAGTATATTTTTCGGCGGCATATCCGCTTTCGGGACGTGAAAAGAACATTCCGTTCTTAACTCTTGCCGCAGGGCTTGCGGCGGCGGAAGCCATCGACGGTGCTGCGGCGGGAGAGAATACGCCGACTCCTCTTATCAAGTGGCCGAACGACATATACATAAACGGCAAAAAGGTTTGCGGAATTTTGACGGAGCTTGTGAGCGCCGGCGGACGCTCGACGGCAATAGTCGGAATCGGAATAAACGTGAAAAGCTTCGGCGAAAGCTGCCCCGCAGAGCTTAAGGACAAAATTACGGCATTAAACGATGAGGGGATATTTCCCGACAGGTGCATTCTGATACGCTCGATTGCGGAGCGGCTCGACCGGCTTGTCTACTCGGAGAATGTGCTTGAAGACGTTCCCGACAGCGTCCTCGATGCGCTGAACAGCAGTTCGTTTGTCAGGGGGAAAGAAATTGTATTTTCGGACGGGAGCGCAAAAAAAAGCGGCGTCGCCGCGTCAATAGAACGCGACGGCTCGCTGCGTGTAGTCACCGCAAACGGCGACAGATTTGTAAAATTCGGAGAAATAACGGCGATGCAAACACGTTAAAGGCAGCGTGAAAGCGCAGTGATACCCGAACAGCGTTCCCTGCAAGCGGAAAGGAAAGGGCACAACACCCGACCGCTTGATACCGAAAAAAGTTGGTAGCAAGTCGGCGCGTCGCGAGCGCGTTTACAAGCGAGCAGCAGAGACGCGGCGTGACTTTTTTCGGAGAGGAGGAGCAAGACAAGCGGGCGGATGTCACGCGCCGAAGCGCGGGACGTAGCTTAGCGGTCTTTGCGACGACGAGCGGCGTCCGCGACCGAAAATATACAGAAGATTGCAAAACGTGCGTTCGACGGACGGGCGCAGCATGGGTCGAAAAGACTGCGCCATGCATTTTTTATTCGTCAATTTTATGTTCCCCCGTCGCCCGGGCGAACATCTTTTTCACACATTCTCCGTTTACCGGATATCAACATCAATCAGCGAAAAGTGCATCTGCATATCCGTCAGGCTAAAACCGACATTTTTCACGGCTGCCGCAATCTCATTTGTGTCTGCATTTGACTTTTCGACATAAACCGACACCGTAAAATCGGCAGGCGAGATTTTTGAATATGTAATTTCACCGTCCGTCACGCCGTCACCCGAAAAGCACACAAGCTTCACGTCCCCGACCGCAGACGGGTTATTGAGCCGAACTCCCCTCGCGGAATAGCTGTACGGCGACAGCTTCGCGCCGTCGATATGCACATCGAAATCCGCACGGTACACTTCCCCGCTGCACTTTATGCCCGCGTCCGCCAGCACCGAATCGTCCGCCGGCACCTGAGTTACCGTCACGTCACCCGTCGACACGGTCGCGGGGCGAGAATATCCGGTGGCGAAAAGCACGGTCATGAACACAAGCAGCGCTATCACGCCGAGCCACGTGCACCAGCCCATAATGCTGTAAAGTACGGAAAATATCTTTTCGGCTGTCTTCATTTTTGCAGCTCCTTTTTTGTCTGTAAGAATTTAATCCCGTATTTCAAATTATCTCATTTTAATTTTAACATTATTATGTGTACGTGTCAACGAAAATTGCCGCCGTATAATGCTATAATTCCATTATTATGCACTTTTAAATCCGTATCGGAACATTAGCAATAATAAACAAACACATGTGGTAAATTTTATCTATTTTCCCGATAGAATTATTTTTTCGAATATGATAATATATATATGGGGAGAAAAAACCTCCTCCGAATAAGCCGAAAGGAGAACTCAAAAGAGAAAAATTTAACAAAGCGCCACTGCGTATACGGGCGGCTTATGCCGCCGCGACAGCCTTTACGAAAGGAAGATGTCAGAAATGAATTTAAAAAAGATCTTATGCACCGTGCTTTCCGTGCTTTTAATGCTGAATCTGTTCGTTTCTTTCTCATATGCCGAAAAGCTGCCGTATGATGACCCTGAAAAAAACTCTCTTTGGATTATTTTCGGGTATCCCGACACTTTCGACAGATACTTAAAAAAAGATATTTACTATGCGCGGCTTGATTCCGTCGAAAAATGGAAAGAAATAAAAGAACAAATCGAATGGGACGAAAAAGGTCGGATTGCGTATAAAAAAGACAGTGTCAGACTGTTGGATAAATATTTTTCGAGTGTAAATATTGATGAAAGCATTATCGTAGGTGACTTTAACGGCAACGGTACAGTCGATGTGGGAGACGCTCGTATCGCGCTGCGGCTTGCAGTCGGTCTTGACGAGCCTACAAAAGAGCTTACGCTTGAAAAGGTCGATGTCAGTGTTAACGATGTAATTGATATCGAAGATGCAAGAATTCTGTTGAGAATTGCCGTAAGACTTGAATATCCTATTTCGTACGTTGATATCCACGGTCTTTACGGTTCGGGCAAAACGGATAATACAACACAAAATTCAATTTCCGACAATGAAATCTGATTTATAAAACGAGCGGTTATATGTTCAACAAAACGCCACTGCGTATACGGGCGGTCTTCGCCGTCCCGACAGCCTTTACGAAAGGAAGATGTCAAAAATGAAATTCAGAAAACTTTGTCTGTCTTTAGTTAGTTTTCTGCTGCTGTTTTCTCTCTGCTTCGTGACCGTTGCATATGCGGAGCCGACAGTGAAAACAGAAAGCGAAACCGGTGAAAAAAGAAAAGAATGGTTCGGCGATATCGAAAATAATTTCACAGCGGAGGAATGGTACGGAAAAGCGGAGCCGAGAATGCGCAACGACATTGCATACGCGCGAATTTTTATCCCCGACGAATGGAATAAATACAAGGACAAAATAGTATGGACGGAAGGCGGACAGATTGCGCAGTTGAACTCCAACGACGAGCTTGTCGCGATGTTTCTCGAAAAAGCATATGCGGATAAGAAAATCAAATTCTGCGACCTGAACCGCAATACGGTCTGCGATATTCCGGACGCGCGCATTGCGCTGCGGCTTGCGGTGGGTCTTGATAAAGAGCTGCCGGAAGGCGTAACATTTGAAATGGTCGATGTCAACCTCAACGACAAAATCGACGTCGGCGACGCAAGATTTATTTTAAGACGTGCCGTCGGCATAGGTCTTTTTCCGCCGATAAGGGAATTTCCGGATACATACCCGCCCGCGCCCGACTACGAGGAACGCAGTGCCTTGGACTTCGTTTTCGGAAACAGGGAAAACCTTACAAGTGAAATAAAAAGATTTGCAGTAAGAGCAAGAATTTCAGACCCCGAAAAATGGAAAGAATATAAAAATGAATTAATATGGGATGACGACGGTCTGCTCGCGTATAAAAGAGCAAATGTAACCGTATTAACTAAAATAGTGTCAGATTTTGATATAAACGATGACATTATTATCGGCGACCTGAATAAAAACGGAGAGGTCGACGTATCGGACGCGCGTATCGCGCTGCGGCTTGCGGTCGGTCTTGATAAAGAGCTGCCGGAAGGCATAACATTTGAAATGGTCGATGTTTCGCTTAACGACGAAATCGACACCGCAGACGCAAGATTGATCCTTAAATCCGCAACACGCCGCGTTTCTCTTGAATATCTTTACCGTGAAGAATTAACGAACAAAGCCGAAAACAACGCAAAATAAAAGGTGAATAACAATGAATAATAAAAAATTTCTTATTATTTCAAGCATTTTATTTGTTGCGGTTCTGATTTTTCTGTCAGCTTGCTCACAAACTCGGCTGCCGGTAAATAAGAATCCCGACGATACCTCTTTCCCGCTTGACGCAGACGGGAAGACAAACAGAAATGTTGTTCTGATCAATAATACGGAATATTCTATCACACCGCGCAAAGATGCGAACGGTGTAGACCTCGATGAAAGCGTAACCGTCAGCGACAGTATTGATGTAAAGACCGACGGCGAAACGTTGACTGTCGCTCTTCCGCAAGTCTCACCCGTCATGACATGGCGCACGGACACCGATGTCGAAATCGTGAAACAGGAAGAAAAGAATGCAATCGGTGACAGAAAACCGTTAGAGGGTGAATCGGGCAATATACAGATATTTACCGTGAAAAAACCCGACGGCGGAAAACCGCTGTGCTTCAAATTTGTCAACATAAACGACGCGGAAAAACCGTTTGACGAGGTCATCGCCGCCCGTGAAATCACAATAAACATTAAATAATCGAATAAAACACTGAATTATTCTTGCAAGGAATATATAAGGGGATGTAAAAAAGCGAAGACCGTATAAAACAGAAAAAATCAACGCTTTTACATGGTATGTTAACGAGATTGCAAGTCCGAAAGACTGCGACAAGTTACTCCGTTTATTAAGAATACGTCCGTTTTATGTTTTATACTACAGACAAACTTCACCGCCCGACGTAATTTGTACGCCTTCGGGCAAACAAAATCAAGTATGAAGCCTTGATTTTGCCCGGTTTGTCTGCTCCTCATCTTCTTTTCCTATTCCCTAAAAAAGGGACTGCATCGCAAAAATGCAGTCCCCTTTTTTAAATGATATCCTGTTTCCGTTTACGGGCGTGCTTTTCCCGAACTGCCGCGTTTCATGACATCTATTGCGGTCACGCGGTTTTCGTTAAGCGTTATGTTCGTCTCTCCGTAAATCTTTTTCTGGAGGTCCTGCGCGGCGGCGGGATAGTCCACTATCCACACCCACGCGTATCCCGCATAGTCCAGACGGCAGCTTTCGATAGGCTCCGTTGTGGTGATTATCTCATAATCATACCACTTACCGAGAAGTCCCTGTGTTGCAAGGGAAATAAGGTCGGCGGTGGAGCAGTCCGTGCGCACATATTTCAGCAGAGTGCCTATAACACTGCTTACCTGTGACATACTGATATCCTTTGCGCGGTGGATTATCGACGTTATAAATGTACGCTGACGTCTTGTGCGGCTCACATCCGCGTCGGAATCGCAGTGACGGATGCGGCAGAAAATGAGAGCGTCCTCACCGTTGAGCGTAACCGCGTCACCGTGTGTACCGGTGTAGCCGCCCTCGGCACGCATCGCGCGCGCTTCATATTCCTGAATCGGCACCGTAACACCGCCCATAACGTCTACAATTTCTTTGAATGTATTGAAGTTGACCGAAACATAGTGGTCAATTGCAATTTTGTAGTCGTTTTCTATCGTCTCGACAAGGCAGTCCGCGCCGCCGTTGGCATACGAAGCATTGACCTTTGCGTACTTATCGCCGTATTTTGTGTTGATATAAGTGTACGAATCACGCATAAAAGACGTAAGATACAGCTTTTGAGTCTTTTTGTTCACCGTGAGCATAATTATCGAGTCGGAATTGCCTCCGCCCGCATCAACCCCTATGAGCAGAAAGTTTATAACGTTCTTGCTTTTCATGAGAGAAGCATCGGTAGAGCCTTTAGCCCAGTTTTTGAGTATTCCCGAAAGGTCGGTGCTGTCGCGAAGCTCCGAAAGAGCCTCAACCGCCGACTTGTCGTCTTCGTCCTGCCTGCCGTCACCGTCGGTATCTACATGAGTGTCGTCAATAAAATCCGTTCCGTGGTGAAAAATATCCTCCGCAAAATCAAGATTGAGGATTATTCCGGCAAATACCGCGCCGAGCGCAACGAGCACCGCAATTATTGAAAGAATAACCTTGTCGCTCTTGCGGAGCGGTGCTTTTTTCTTTTTTGCGCCCTTTTCAGATGGCTTTTTTTTGCCGGCTTTCGCCGAGGCGGTCTTTTTCGCGCCGTCGGCTTTCTTCACGGGCTTTGAGGAATCAGATGCTTTTTTTACCGTATCTCCCTCACTTGATGTCGTTTTTTTTGCGGATTTGGTATCTTTTTTTTCCATATGGCTGCTCCGTAGGTCAATTTTTTGTTCGGATTCGTAATTAAAAATATTCGTTCGCATTGCTTCTGCACAGACCGACGCTATCCGTTTTTTTCGAATTTCTCCGATTGAAAATATTTTAGATTATTATAACAAATATGCCGTACAAAAATCAATACAAACAATCATTTTTTTCATTTAAAACATAACGGTTGTTCTTCTGCGCATTGTCATTGTTTTTTATTCGGAATTTTTATTTTATTATGTTCCCCGTCGCCCGACCGAACGGCACATGCACACGTTTTCCACCGCGGAACGCCCGGTGTGCGTTCCCTACAAGTGAAAACCTATCCGCTTAGATTGTAGGGTCGCCGCACCTGCGGCGTCCGCGACCGTAAACATACAGAAGAATACAATGCGTGCGTTCGACGGACGGACGATGCACGGGTTGAAATTTACATTGTGTTTTTATTCGTCAATTTTGTGTTTCCCCGTCGCCCGACCGCACGGCACATTCACACGTTTTCCACCTCCGCACGAGTCAAAAACAGTCGGCAGCGACAGCGGTTTGTAAAAAAGAAATCAGCCTGACCGCATGATACCGAAAAAAGTTGGTAGCAAGTCGGCGCGTCGCGAGCGCGTTTACAAGCGAGCAGCAGAGACGCGGCGTGACTTTTTTCGGAGAGGAGGAACGACGGAGTGAGCGTTCGCGGCGAGGAACGCAGCCGCAAGCGATACGCAGTCCGTGACGACGAGACCGCAAATGTAAAGAAGTTTACAAAACGTGCGTTCGACAGATATACATTGCAAGGGTCGACATAATTACACCGTGTAATATTCATTCGTCAAATTTATGATTATCCGTCGACCGACCGAACGGTATTCGCATGTGCTTTTTACCGCGGAACGCCCGGTGCGCTTTTGCGCTTTTGTAAAGTTTTTTACATTTTTTTCTATGTAATAATTGCGGTTTACTGTGCACAATAATGAGCGTACGGCGGAGATGCAAATACAGTCGGACAGAAAAACCTAATGTGTACGAAGTACATCATTAACGGATTTTACCGATAATATTACATTTTTGTTCGTACACAATAAAGGTTGCAAAATGATTTGCAAAACCGCAAAGGATTGGAGTGTAAAGAAATGGCTAAAAAGGGTAATTCTAATCTTGTTCCCGAAGCGAGAGACGCTCTCGATAAGTTTAAGATGGAAGCTGCCGGCGAAGTCGGCGTAAATCTTAAGCAGGGTTACAACGGTGATCTTACCTCGCGTCAGGCGGGTTCCGTCGGCGGTCAGATGGTTAAAAAGATGATCAAGGCTTACGAAGACGGCATGAAATAATCACGGCAGTAAATGCAGGTGATTTTGCGTCGCGGACGGTTCGGTTCACGCCGTGTCCGGCAAAGGACGGCGAGTCGGAAACAAACACTCATTGTCCGACGCGGCATACGGCGAACGAAAAAACGTTCCGCCGAACGCATATCGAAATTCATTGTTCTTTCTCCTTGACAAATATACGGGAGGCGCTCTCCGTGTGCAGTTGCTTGCAGACGGCGGGCGCCTTTCGTAATTTTCGTGTTTCGAATGCCGCAAACGTATAAAGGACTTTGTTTGCCGCGAATATTTCAAAGCTCTGCGGTCGGGTAAAAAGAAAACTGTTTTCTGTGAGCGCGGCGGTATTCGCGCGGGGACTGCCCGACTGCCGACGTGAACACGCGAGTAAAATAGTTATGGTCGGAAAAACCGACATTTTGTGCGATATCCGACACGGAAAGCTCTGTATTTTCGAGAAGCCGCTTTGCATTTTCGGTACGGGTCATGTTTATAAAACCCGTTATGCTCATTCCGGTGTCGTGCTTGAAGGTGTGCTGCAGATTTGAAACGCTGACGCTGAAGCTGTGCGCAAGCTCCCTCACAGAAAATGAATCCGCATAGCCTGTCCTTATAAGGGTTTTAAGCCCTGCGGTTATCTCACTGTCGTTTTCGTTCGCGGGAACGGCTTTGTCGGTTTTTTTTGCGTACCGTGACAAAAGGTGAAGCAGACGGTATATTTCAGAACGTCTCAAATATCCGTCGGAGCCGTTTCTCTTTTCAAAAAGAGAGGAAACGGCTTCGGCGCAGGCAAAGCATTCGCGGTCGTTTTTTACCGTTCCCCGAAAAGTGTATTCGCGCCCGCATGCGGCAAAAACGGAGCGGGGGACGAGAAAGACGAAATAAGAGTTATCGGACGACAGTTCGTTGCTGCCGTGGCGTTCGCACGGGTTTACGACGGCGATGTCTCCCGCCGTAAGCATATGCCGACCGCTGTCCGTTTCAAGAGCTATCCTCCCTCGGCGGACACAGATTATCTCCATTCTGTCGTGACGGTGAAAAAGAATCTTTTTGTGTGAAGTAAAACGGTAATACAAAACATCCGCAGGTTTGCGCGGCTGTTCTTCAAAATGAGTGTCCGCCATTTAAGTTTCCTTTCTTTGATTGTGCATAATCATGCTTGTTTACAGCACATTTGTGCTATTGCTATTATAATCCAGCATATAAAATAAAGTCAAGAGGGAGATTGATATGTATGAACGCTTTCGGCAAAATCAAAAAAACACTCGACGGAATATCGGGCAATCAATCGTTTACACTGAAAGAACAGCTCGGCTATGCCGCCGGCATTTTCGGCAATGCCATGGGACAGGACTGTGTCGGCACTTTTTCCGACAAATTCGGACGTGACTGCATGGGCATCGACGGAAAGCCGCTCGTATGGGTGGGCAACGCGTCCACCGCTGCGGGATTTGCGATTCCGCCCGTCGCGGGCGTCCTGCTTGACATGCCCGTAAAGGGAAAAATGTCAATGACAAAACGTCTTATCGGACTGATGCCGATCCCGTTTGCCCTTTCGTCGATGCTGCTTTTTGTCGTGCCGCCTTTCGGACGAACGGGAATGATACTGTGGGCGCTGATTCTGACGGTCATTTTCAATACAGTCGACACTTTTTACGATATGTCGCTGCTCACTCTGTCGCTGAGAATGACAAACAACCCCGACGACCGCAAGAATTTCTACACGTTTTCGTCATTTGCGTCATCGCTCGGCTCCATGCTTCCGGGATGGGTGGTACCGATATTTCTCAAGGCAATTCGCGGCGCGGCAGAGGAAAAATGGGGATATTTCTTTCCTGCGCTGCTGTTCTGCATTCCGGGCGTGGCATCTATGTATGCGCCGTTTTTTACACTGCGGGAAAAAACGTCACTCAAAGTAAACGAAAAAAAGCATAAAACGCCGCTCAACCGCGAAACGCTCGGTGCAATCGTCCGCAACAAGCCGCTTGCCGTCATTGTGCTCGCATGCTTTTTTGAGACATTCAGACAGGTAACATACAAGCTGCTGCCGTATGTTTACGACAACGTTTTTGACGATTACGCAATGAAACCGGTAATAGACGCGGTGAGCGGAACGCTGTCTTATCTCGGTCTTGCTGCCGTTCCGGTTATCGGGAAAAAAATACAGAGCAGGAATCTGCTCATTGCGGGCTACGGTTATTCCGCACTGCTTTACGGCATTATTTCACTGTTCAATATCGGTTTTTCGGTATCGAAAATACGCGGACTGCGGTGGCTTATCGGCATACTTATCGGGCTTTCGGGCATGCCCAATTCCGCAATAGGCACTCTGCGTTCCGTCCGGATTGCCGATTCCGCAGACTATATGGAATGGCGCTCGTACAAAGAAAAGGGCGTTCCGATAAGAAGCGACGGCATTCTCTGCGCGGTTTCAAACATTTCAAACAAGATCAACGCGCTTATAAAAATCAATCTTTACAACATTTCTTTAAACAAAGTGGGTTATCAAAGCGCATTCGCGGACGCGGCGGGAAAAACGGTGCGTCCCGTTCAGAGCGATAGAACGCTTAAGGGCATCTTTTTTGTGTTCACGCTGTTCGGCCTGCTCGGCAATCTGCTGCCCGCACTCGTGTTCGCCTCCGACGGCTTTACAGGAAAAAAACGTGAGAAAATACTCGATGAGCTTCGCGAACGGCGCGCGGCGCAAACAGAAAATATCGGTTGAAAAAAGCGCAATAAAGAAATAAAATTGCTGTTATTCACAAAATGTTAATATATATTTTGTGAACTTTACACAATTAAACACGTGACGATTTATGCGATTTACATCTCGACTTTTCAGACAAATTGTGTTAGTATTGTTTTTATATTGACCACAGGGGGAAAAGGATTATATGAAAGCTTCCGAAAGTGTCGAGAAGTTTAAACCGACACTGCGCATGTACGCGAATTTCGCGGCACGCACAATCAAAAAGATTTGCGCCGAAATAGGTCCGCGCGAAACGGGCAGCGATGCCGAGCTTAAAGCGCAGGACTACATGGCGCAGCAGGTCGGCGACGCCGCCGACGAGATAATGCGCGACGAATTTAAGCTTGCTCCGAGGGCTTTTCTCGGTTGGCTTCGTCTTGCCGGCATTTTCCTTACTATTGCTACCGCTGCGGGCATCGTGAACATTTTCACACCCGATGTGCTGTTTGCGCCGTACGTCGCATATGCAGCAATTGTTCTTACCGTTATCATGATATTCGGTGAATTTCTTTTTTACCGCGAAACCATCGACGTTTTTTTTCCGAAAGCGACATCGCACAACACATACTGTGTGCGTAAGGCCTCGGGCGAGACAAAGCGACGCATCGTTATCTGCGGACACTCCGATTCTTCCATCGAGTGGCGTTTTACGCACCTCGGCGGCAGAGTGATGCTCTACACCGCGTTTGTTTATCCCGTGATCGGACTTGCGTATACGATATTTATTTCCGTTTTCACATCCGCAAAGGGCGAAATTCAGCCCGCGCTCTATTGGATAGCACTTGCTTTTGTGCCCGGTTATGTCGGTCTTATGATCTTTATGAATTACAAGGTCAGGGTAGACGGCGCAAACGACAATCTCACCGGCTGCATGACCGGCGCCGCGGTACTCAAATTCCTCGGTGACAGCAACATAAGATTTGAAAACACGGAGGTCATTGCGATGTTCTCCGGCGGTGAAGAAGCCGGACTGCGCGGCGCAAAGGCAATGGCAAAGCAGCATCCCGAATTTAAGGATCCCGATGTCGAAACGGTCGTTTTCGCATTTGATACGCTTAAAGACTACGACGACATGGCAATATACAACAAAGATATGTCCGGTCTTACGCCTCACGACAAACGGGCGTGTGCGCTGCTCAAGGAGGCGGGCAAGCTTTCCGATGTAGATCTGCCGTATGCCGTGCTGTTCTGCGGCGCCTCCGATGCCGCGGCGGTTTCTCAGGCGGGCATTCCGTCCGCATGCTTTGCGGCAATGAACCCCGGTCCGCCCCGTTACTACCACACACGCGATGACAAAGCGGATATATTAGAGCTTAAAACCATTGAAAAGGGCATTGAAATCGCTCTGAACAGCGTTTTCATCTTTGACGAAAAAGGCCTTTGCGAAAAGTACGACGATGACAATGAGCCTGTTCGCGAAACAGTCGGATTCGGCCTTTAATAAATCCGCTGTTAATTTAAGGAAATGTAAAAAAGCGATGACCGTCTGAAACGGTAAAGATCAACGCTTTTGCATGAAAGGGAGCTGTAAAAAACCCGGTTTTTTACAGCTCCCTTTTTTTTGAAAAAAACGGAAGATCACGGCAAAATCCGTTCCGTTTGATTATTCTCCCGTTAATTTATATGCCGCCGCTCATTTTATTTCTGTTCGCCCCAAATGCGAAACGCGGCTTTGTACTGCTCCCTCATGCTGTCGGAGTCGGACAAAAACGCGACTGCGTTCATAACAGCCAGTGCGCCGACGGAGACTGCGGCGGCACGGTTGACGGTGTGCTTTTTGCCGTGCGGCAGCGCACAGGAAACGGCTGCGGCGGTGCTTATGAGAAGCGGCATTGAGCCTTTCATCAGCTCGCCCTTTTCGGTAAGGCACGAAAACAGCGAAACCGCACCGGATAAAGCGGACAGTGCCGAGGCAGCCGTGATCAACGGCTCTTTGTGCGCCGCGCGACCCGCGATATTCAGCACGCTACCGACCGCCGCGGCGGCGCGGGCACTGTATTTTGCCGCGGAAAACGAAGTAAATTTGCGCTTTTCCTTCGGGTACGGCTGATAGCTTGACGGATAAGGTATATCGCCGAGCTGCGGGAGTGCGGGAGCGTCGTCAAAAACCTCGGCGCCGCACAGCGGGCAGCATGATATATTGTCCGCAACATCAATATTACATTCTCTGCATCTCATTTGTTTGTTCCTCCTTAGGCTTGCTCGGTGCTGTCGACGCGGACGCGTATTCCGTGCGACGACAGCAGTCGGAAGAAAAATTTTTCGCGCTCCGTGTTCGTGTTGGCGCTCGTAAATGTCAGATTGAAAATCCCGTTGAGCGAAACGGCAGCACAGCCGAAGTGCAGAAACGGCGTTTTGTTAAGACAGCAATCCGCCTCAAGCACCAGCGGCGCAATCTCGGGCGGGAATTTTATCTCTCCGAGATTGGAAAGAAGCGTGGTATAGGAATACTGCATATCCAGATAGCTTTGTTTCATCACAGCCTTTTTTACCGGATACGGCACAGCCGATGTTATCGGATTGCGCTCGGCTGCGACATTGGTGCTTACGGCGGCACGAAGCTTTTCGGGGGTCGCGCCGGCGGCAGCCGTGCCGCGTACGGAATCGGCGATATCTTCAAATGTAACGTCCGTTCTGCCCTGCGGATTGAATGTTACATCCGTCATAAATACAAAGTTTCTCACCGAGTCGGACGGAAAACGCCGCCTTAAATCGACAGGAACCGATATTTTTATCGGGAGGCTGATCGGTTCGGGTGAGCATTTTATAAACATGAGTATCATCGCGACACAAAGGTACTCCGTTATCGTAAGTCCGTATTTTTTTCCTGCAGCCTTTACGTCCTCGACCGGGAAACGCCCGAACACGAATCGCGTATAATCTTTTATCTGGTCGTTTTCGCCTATGTATACAGGCGGCTCTTTCGGCTTCTCCGCTTTTTTGACCGGCTCGGCATACCGGGCGTTGCTGTCCTCAACCTCGTCGGCGGTCGGCTCGTCGGCGGTGTTTTTAATATCGCCGTATGAGCTGACTTTAACGCCTTTGAGTTCAAAATAAGTTGTAATAAGAGTGCGCACAAAGGCTGTTGAGCCTGCGCCGTCGGCAAGCCCGTGGAACATCTCGATCGACAGACGGTTTTTATACACGGTGAATCTGCTGCACGGTGTGTTTTCGCCGTTGTGAATGATATACCGTCCGGGACGGCACAGCTCCTCATGCACTTCGGGCACTTCGGAGGTGTGTTCAAGATAGGGCCAGAACGCGCCGCTTCGCAGCACCGTGCTCATCGTCGGGAAGCGCTTCATCGTCTTTTCAAGCGCTGCCTGCATGACGGGAATGTCGATTTCGTCGCGCAGAAGAACCGAATTGCGGTATGTGCGCGCAAAATTCTTATCTTGCGCAAAACAGTACATATTGGCGGCATTGTCAACCTTGTACCACTTGCGCACGGCGGGGAGAACGCCGCTTGCCTTCTGTTTCATCGAATAAAACCTCACATGGATTATTTTCGGGCGGCGAAAAAAAAGATCGCACACACCCTGCTGCGACAATTTTATCACATCCGTCTTTAAAAAATATCAGAAAAAGAAAAAAAAGCGTTTTTTGTGCAAGTTGACAAAATAATCAATGTTCAATTCGTCATTTCGACCGATAAAAGTTGTTGATTTATTTGCGTCTTCTTAGTATAATTATTATGAAGTATACTCATCGGAGGTAAAAAGATGACATCCCGCAAAACAAAAATAACGGCACTCCTTCTCTGTCTTGTAATGTGCTTCGCGTCGTTCTCACCCGCGGCGTCGGCACTTTCGTGCGACGGTGAAACCGTAACGGTTCCCACCGTTGAAAACGGAGAATCAATATTCAGCGGACTTACGGAGGTAAAGTCGGCGGCGGATCTTAAAGCGAACACGGCAAAGGTTTTTTACAACTCTCTCAACAGAATAGCGGAGGGGCTTGTAAAAATGATCTCGGCAATGATTCCCGCTCCGAAGTCATGGATCAATAAATCGGAATATGACGATTCCGCGATTCTCAAGGGCAGAGAAACTTATGCGACAGAAGCAAAAGAGGGCAACGTATGGAGTCTCGGCTATGCAAGCCGCACCCTTATCCCCGCAGATTTCGAGGCAGGCAAATACTATCTCGGACGCGACCTCACAAACAGACCGGCACAGGGAGTTTATGATGACATGCGCATCCGCATAGCCGCAATCGACGACGGTTCGGGTGAAGGCATTACACTCATCGGCGCCATTGACGCTCTCGGCGTAAACTCCACGGACGTGCAGGCGATAAGAACGGGCATACTTAAAGCGTTTGAGGGCACCGGCGTTAAGATATCCGGCATCAATATCATGTCCACACACTCCCACAGCGCACTTGACACACAGGGCGTCAGCACAGAATTTTTCTACAAGCTTTTCACTGCGGCTTACGTAAACCTTTTCAATATACAGAAACAGGATAAGCTTAAAAACGCGGAAGCTTTCAAGCAGAATTTTATCGAGCAGTCGGTGATTGCGGCAACGGAAGCAATCAACGCAATGGAGCCGGGCAGGCTTTATTTCAGCGAAGTCGACGTTTCAAAATATGTAAGAGACAAGAGAGGTCTTATCGCAAAGGAAGACATCCCCAAGGTCGCGAGCATGAAGTTCATACCCGCATCCGGCGGCGCCTCCACATATCTTACCGACTTCTCGTGCCATCCTACGTCATTCTCGGCAGGCAACGGTCTTGTTTCCTCCGACTACATCTATTTCCTCGACAAATATATCGCGGAGCACGACAACGGCGCACACCTTGTCTTCTTCCAAGGTGCGCTCGGTCAGCTTTCGAGAGACGGTCTTGAAATAAACACCGAGGGCATGAGCGAATGGGACGCAAAGGGAGCCTCATCCAAGGCATACGGCGAGGCATTCGGCGAGCTTATTCTCGCATCCGACTATTCGGAGGAGCTTCAGCCCATTCTCAACGAGAAACACGCCACAATATGGCTCTATCCCACAAACAGCATTCTTCTTCTCGCGTGCAAAATAAATCTTGTAAATCAGCAGGTGTGCCGTGACGGACTTAAAAAGTGCATTCCCAGCGAAACGGGATATGTCGAATTCGGCCGCAGAGTAGGCTTCGCAATGTTCCCCGGCGAATTTTACCCCGAAACCTTCTGGGGACACGGGATAATCGGCGACACGACATGGGACGGCACCGAATGGCCGTACGAATCTCTCCACAACGCGATAGAAGGCGTTGACATCTACTGCGTAAGTCTTGCAAACGATGCAACGGGATACGTTCTTACCGACGACAACTTTGCATTTTTGGGACACATCATCGGCGACGGCATTGCCGACGAAACGCTCTCGGCAGGCAAGCATCAGGGTTCATATCAGATAGGCGAATTTTATAAGCTTATCGAGGATATCTTCAAATAAAACCGAAAAGCCGCAGCGACGTTCAAATTGTTTTTACGTCTGCGTTTGACTTTTACCGAATACCAAAGACCGCAATCTCACCAAAACAGGACTGCGGTCTTTGTTTATTATATATATATTATTACGCGCGCAAAGTTTTATCTTGCAAAAAGTCCGTCTCTCTGTTATACTGTTTTTGTATGTAAAAATACGTCTGAGCTATCCGCCGCGGAAGCGGTATCACGGCGTATACAACGGCGCAAATCAAAAGGAGAAACCGAAAAATGAAAAAAATCGTAAGAACTTCCGTTTCCATTCTGCTCGCTGCGGGAATGATATATTCCCTCTCGTCATGCACGCTGTTTTCATCCATACGCAAGCGTGTCGAGGAGGCAAACAACACAACGCTTGCGGCTACGCCCGAAGAAAACGAAGTTGTGAGCCGCTTCAACAGCCTCTTAAAAAATTCAGCGGAAAGAGCCGAAAAAATAAACGAAAAAACGGAATATAAACTCAACGGAATGAAAATCACAAAAGCGGACGGCTCCGACGCCGACGTACTCGGAAAATCCGCAGGTATTCTCAAAAAACTGGTGGCGGAGAAAAAACCCGGCAAGTCGGAAAAAGAGATAACGGATAAGAATATTTCCGACACGCTTCTCGCCGATGTCGAAGCCGACATGCTTCTCGACTATGAATTTTCAAGAAACACCCGCACCGTAGATGTCACGGAGGAAAACGGCAAGGAGGTTTCAAACGAAAACGGCGAAAATGTAACGGAGATAAAAATAACGGACAACATTCTCAAAACCGTATTTAAGTATTTTAAGGACGTAAAGGATGAAAACGGCACCACACAGATGCCGGAGGAGGGAGAAACCGCCGCGGAGCCGACAACAAGAATTTTTGCCGATGACGGCGTCATAAAGGATGTCTTCGGTGAAAATGCGGACAAAGAAGCGGTGCTTGCACATTTTGACTGCATAAAAAACTATGTAACGGTCGTCGACTATGAGATAAAGAACGGTTCATGTCAGATCCGCTCCGACATTGACCTTGTTGCTTCCGATTTGTCGGATATTGAGTTCTCACAGCCCATGACGGTAACGGCGCAGGTTAAAGGTGTGGGCGCACTCGAAAAATACGGTGACCTCACCGTAACGGTCGAGCTTGAAAAGAAGGTATCGTATTCGTTTACGTACACCGTTGAAACAACCGCCGAAGCGGAATAATTCCCCGACCGTGTTTTCGACAAAGGTTTGTCCTCACCGAAAACGCGGTATCGGTTTATAAAGAGAAAAAACGGGCAGGAGGATATATAAATGAAAAAGTATAAAGTGCTTGCTATTTTGCTGTGCGTCACTCTTGCCGCCGTGTCCTTCGGATGCGGCAGACAACGGCATGAAAACGAAAGCTCAACCGACGGCGCTGTTCCGACGGGTATTACCGAGCGGCAGACCGGCGAATACAACATAAAAAACAGCCTTGAAGAAATGACACGGCTCGAGGCGTCAAAAGAAAACCGCATAGCCGCGTCCGGTCAGGAGGAGCTTGACTCCGCTCTTGCCGACAAAACCTCGTCGGGTGTTCTTCTGCGCACCTCGGAGCGCACAACCGTTACGGTAAAGGGCAGTCATGCGGGCAAAACGGTCACGGTGAACGCTCCGTCCGGCTGTGTTATTTCGGAATCGGAAAATGTGTCGTTTGTCCTCGAACAGACGGGAACCGGCGGACTTATCACCGACGCAAAAGCATCGTCGGTGTATGTTAAGGGCGAAAACATTCCCCTCACGCTGAAAGCCGGCGCGGATGCGGTATACATTAACGGGAAAAACTGCACCGCAACCTTCAAGGACGGCGAATATCCGTCCGTTACCGTGCTGAACACGACCGCCGTTCTGACAAACCTGACACAAAACGACATAAAAGTAACGCTCGCAAACGGTTCGACCGTAACACTGCCGCCGCAGCGGACTTATTCGCTTGCAGACGACAGCTTCTCGAAGGCAAAACCTTAAACGGGCGTTTATAAAAGTAACGGAGACGGAAATGACATCAGGCTATTCGGTTTCATTAAAAAAGTTAATAAAAGACAACGGATTTGAAATTCTGTCGACACCGAAAGACCCGTCGCAGATATACATTACGAGCAGAGACGTAAACCGTCCCGGGCTGATTCTTGCGGGATACGATGACTTTTTCGACCCGAAGCGCATACAGTTTCTGGGATTGAGCGAGTTCGGATATCTCAATTCCCTCACCTCCGAAAAACGTGAGCGGTGTCTGGAACACTTCATGGCAAAATCTCCCTGCTGTGTGATAGTCACGCGCGGTCTTGAACCGATGGAGGAGCTTATTCCGACGGCGATAAAATACAAGATACCCGTGCTGCGCGCAAACGACTCAACATCGGGCTGCATGTCGACGCTCATTGCTTATCTGGGCGTTGAGCTTGCGGAGAGGATAACGCGCCACGGCGTGCTCGTCGAGGTCTACGGTGAAGGAATCCTGATAGTCGGCGATTCGGGAGTGGGTAAAAGCGAAACGGCGGTGGAGCTTATAAACAGAGGTCACCGTCTTATTGCGGACGATGCGGTCGAAATACGCCGTGTTTCGTCAAAAAGTCTTGTCGGCACCGCACCGGACAACATCAGACACTTTATAGAGCTTCGCGGCGTGGGAATAATCAACGCGGGCAAGATATTCGGCGTGGGAGCAATTAAAATCACCGAAAAAATAGACATGGTGGTAAAGCTCGAGCTGTGGAACGACAAAAAGGTCTACGACAGGCTCGGCCTTGAGGACGAATACACCGAGATACTCGGCATCCGCGTCCCCGTCACGACAGTACCCGTAAAGCCCGGCCGCAACCTTGCCATAATAATAGAAACCGCGGCAATGAACAACCGTCAAAAGCGAATGGGCTACAACGCCGCAAAGGAACTGATGCAAAGTCTCGGCATGAGCGACGAAGACGACACCGACGACGGTGCGCCGCTTGAAGTGTGGCACTGAACGCGCACGAAAAGAACGTAAAATTCAATAACGCATAACATAAATTTCGGAGGAAAAAACAGAATGTACAGAGTAGGCGTAGATCTCGGCGGCACGAACATCGTCGTCGGAATCATCAATGAAGCAAACAAAATTATCGCAAAGGCGTCCCGCAAAACGAAAGCTCCCCGCCCGGCGGAGGGTGTGTTTGACGACATGGCAGACGCGATAAAGGAAGCCATGGAGCAGGCGCAAATCACCTTTAAGGACATCGTTTCCGTAGGAGTGGGCACCCCCGGTTCCGTCAACAAAGAGGAGGAACTGATAGAATTTGCAAACAATCTCGCTTTTGAGAATGTCCCGGCATACTCATTGCTCCGTGAGCGCATAGGCTTTGACAAGGTGTATTTTGACAACGACGCGAACTGTGCGGCGCTCGGAGAAGCTGTTGCCGGCTGCGGCATGGGCGTAAAGAACTTTGTCATGATAACGCTCGGCACGGGCGTCGGAAGCGGCATTATCGTTAACGGAAAGCTTGTCACAGGGCTTAACTACGCCGCCGGCGAAATGGGTCATATGGTTATAGTTTACGACGGTGTGGCCTGCAACTGCGGCAGAAAAGGCTGTTGGGAGAGCTACTGCTCCGCGACCGCACTCATTGTTCAGACAAAGGACGCAATGAAAAAGAATGTCGATTCTCTCATGTGGGAAATTTCCGACAACGACCTCAAAAACGTAAACGGCAGAACCGCTTTTGACGCGGCAAGAAAAGGCGACGCGGCGGCAAAAAAGGTAGTAAACGCATATATTTCCTATCTCTCCGTCGGTATCGGAAACGTTATCAACATCTTCCAGCCCGACATCGTCTGCGTCGGCGGCGGCATCGGCAACGAAAAAGAGAATCTTCTCACCCCGGTTCGTAAACTTGTTGTGGCTGAGAGATATTCGATCCACGCAAAAAAACAGTCGCAGATCTTAAGCGCCGTGCTCGGCAACGACGCAGGCATCATCGGCGCGGCATTACTTGACGAATGAGTGATCACGAATGACTTTATATGAAGATCTTAAGCTTGCTCTGTCCGCTTCGGACGGAGTGCTTAAGGAGCGCGAACCGCTCAAAAATCACTGTTCCTTTAAGATAGGCGGAGAGGCGGAGGTTTTTTTCCGTCCCTCAAACGAAAAAGCTCTTATAAAAGCACTGAAAACGGTGTCTTCGCGCGGCGACAGGCTGACCGTGCTCGGCTGCGGAAGCAACGTCCTTATTTCGGACAACGGGCTTAAGGGGCTTACCGTTAACATTGCAGGCGGACTTACCGACATAATTTACCTCGGCGACGGCGTAATCGGCTGCTCGGCAGGCGTTCCGCTGACGCGTCTGTGTACATTTGCGCTTGAAAAGGAGCTGACGGGACTTGAATTTGCCTACGGCATTCCCGGCAGCGTCGGCGGCGCGGTGTATATGAATGCAGGCGCATACGGCGGCGAAATAAAGGATGTTCTGCTGTCGGTAAGAAGCGTTGCGCGCGACGGCAGCGACCTCGGAGAAACACCGGCGAACGAAATGAAGCTGTCATACAGAAACACGCCGTTTATGACAAACGGCAGAATCGTCACCGCCGCATATTTTCAGCTCAGGCACGGCGAACGCGACGAAATTCTCGCTGAGATGAACGAACTGATGAACAGGCGCAAAACATCGCAGCCGCTTGAATATCCGTCCGCAGGCTCGACCTTCAAGCGTCCAGAAAACGGTTATGCAGCCGCGCACATAGACGAGTGCGGACTGAAGGGTCACTCGCACGGCGGAGCACAGGTCAGCACAAAGCACGCGGGCTTTGTAATAAACACGGGCGGCGCAACATGCGAAGACGTGCTGTGCCTCATGGATGAAATCAAAAAAACAGTTCTCGAAAAGCACGGCGTCGAGCTTACACCCGAGGTCGAATACCTCTCGGACTGAATTTTGTCTGCTGACGGTCACATAGCACGGATTTTACATCAGTTTCGAATTGTTGATTCCGAATTTTCATAAGGATACCGTATGTCATTTTCAAGCGACGTAAAAAAAGAACTTCTCACGGTTGAAAACACTCCCTGCTGTGATATTGCGCAAAGCTACGGTGTTTTGCTTTTCGGCAGGGCTTTTTCAAAAACCGAAATTTCAATACTTACCGAAAACAGCGACGTTGCCTCCGTTTACGCAAAGGCAATAAGCATTCTTTCGGGCATATCCCCCGACATCAGCATAAGCGATGCCGGGAATTTCAGCGTTAACGTCACCGACCGAAAAGTAATTTCAACAATTCTCGAAAATCTCGGTCTGGGTGACGGAACACTCAAAAAACGCGTCAATTTTGCCGTGCTCGGCAGTGAATGCTGCTTTTCGGCTTTCATCCGCGGCGCTTTTCTCGCGTGCGGCACGGTAACCGACCCCGCAAAGGAGTATCACCTTGAATTTTCGTCTTCGTCGCGCGGTCTGTGCGAGGATCTCATAAAAATATTCGATGAAACGGATATTGAGCCGAAGTGCACCGTCCGAAACGGTTCATATGTCGTCTATATCAAAAAAAGCTCCGAAATCGAGGACACTCTGTCTTTTATGGGAGCGACGGAGAGCAGCATGTCGCTAATGGGCGCTAAAATGTATAAGGACGTGCGCAACACCGTAAACAGGCGTGTCAATTTTGAAAACGCGAATTTAGCACGAAGCGCCAACGCCGCTGCGAGGCAGTATGAAGCGATATGCTTCATTCGTGACAGCGCGGGACTTGATTCGCTGCCCGACGAACTGCGTTTGACAGCACAGGCGCGGCTTAACGCTCCCGAACTGTCGTCTGCGGAAATTGCCGCAATGCTGCCCGAAAAAATTTCAGTGTCA
>OLHA01000496.1_pt1 | contig 23212 bp, 18 predicted proteins | sample 1605961 | NCBI WGS metagenome assembly OLHA01 (sample SAMN03283288) | human gut metagenome | biome: human-associated habitat; material: feces | host: Homo sapiens | place: Peru | collected 2012
TGTGGCAGCACGGATTTAACCGACCCACGCGCATACCAGTTGATGATGGGGCTGTCTATTGGGGCAACTGCTGATGGCGCAATCAACGCATACCTGCGACCAGAAACGGCGACAACAACGTATGTGAATTTCAAAAATGTTCTGGACGCGTGTCCGCATAAATTGCCGTTCGGCATCGCCCAAATCGGCAAGGCGTTTCGTAATGAAATTTCCCCACGTGGTTTCGTATTTCGTATGCGCGAATTTGAACAGGCAGAAATGCAGTATTTTATAAATCCGGCCGATGACGAAAAATATTTTGAATACTGGAAACAGACACGTATGGCGTGGTGGATAGATGTGCTGGGGATTCCGGCGGACAAATTGCGCTTTACACCACACGAAAAATTGGCCCACTATGCCAAGGCCGCCGGCGACATTGAATACGCGTTCCCCGATGGCTTTGACGAAGTAGAAGGCGTCCACAATCGCCAGGACTTTGACCTGGGGTCGCATACCAAGGCGCAAAGTGAATTCAAAATCGCAGCGCACGTTATGGAAAACCACGACAGCACGGTGAAACTGGCGTATTCTGACCCACAAAGTGGCGAAAGTTTTATCCCATTTGTTATTGAAACTGCGATGGGCGTAAATCGCGCTATGTTGGCCGTGATGATAGAGGCATATACCGAAGAAACATTGCCAGACGGCAAAACACGCACCGTGTTGAAACTGAAACCGAAATTGTCCCCGGTCAAGGCCGCGGTTATTCCACTGGCGCGCAATGTGCCAGAATTGGTTCAGACGGCAAACGACATTGAAAATTCGTTGCGCGCGTTGCACATTGGCCGTATTGAACTGGAAAATTCTGGCAACATCGGTAAAAACTATCGTCGTCACGACGAAATCGGCACACCGGTTTGCATAACGGTTGACCACCAAACACTGGAAGACGGCACAGTGACCCTGCGTCATCGCGACGATATGCGCCAAGAACGCATTGCCATCGCCGACGTTCCGCGTCGTGTGACCGAAATCATCAACGGATAAAAAGCGCGCCCCAGGCGCGTTTTTTTGTGTTGCAATAAGTCCAACTCTGGCAAAAGGGAAACGGGCATTGCAAAATAAAAAATGTCCGCCGGGGCGGACATTTTTATTACTGTTCTGACATAACCGGAATCACAACCTGGTCGTTGTAATACCCCAAGAATCGCGAGCCTGTGACACAATACACCTTTTGCAAAGAATCCTTGTATTCACGCACGGCGGCAACCCAACGTTTTTCAATATCATCTTGGGCCCCCTGGTACCCAGAAAACGCGCCCAACGCACCACCGGCACCGGCACCAATCAGCGTGCTTTTTAACCGCGCCTTGTTCCCCAGGTCAATAATCCCACCGTCGGTGGCGTCCACCATCACTGGATAGAAATCGTCAATTGAATATGCGGCGTCGGTGCCAGAATCTGTTTGTGTCGGCAAATCATACGCCTCGCCCTGGGCTGTACGGCCATAAATTTTAACTTTTTTATGTGTTCGTTTCCATTCGCGCCAATCAGATTTTTTCATACCGAACGTTTTGTCGCGCACACCTGGAATCATCGCAGCGATACGCTTGCCTGGAACCCCAGCGGTTTTAATTTTTGCATATACCCCGGCATCCGATACGACCGTCTTGGACACTTCCTTCTTTTTAGAATCATAGAAAAACTGTTTCGCGGTGTCCGCTTTTATGGTTTGAAATTGTTTTTCTGTGACCTCTTCCAAATCGTTGTCTGGATAGGCTTCCAGTCTGATAGATACCAATTCCTGGGGGGTGCAGTTTTTATTTTCACTGTCGCACAGAATTGTCGTTTTACCATCATCAATATTCAGATACGCGTTGCCTGTTATTGGCTGGCTGCTGACAATCATGCCCCACAGACACGAATTTGAAACGCCGTTTATTTTACAGTCTTCTATGCGCAACACAGAATCACCCGACGCCATAATATTGCCAACCATACCGCCGGCGGCCGCATTAACCCCAGCAGACAACGCGACGTCACCGCCAACCTTGCCACCGTATGCATTTGCCGTCATAATCGCCGCACCGGTCAGACCACCGACCAGTGTGCTTTGGGTTTTGTGTTTGCCTGTGCCAAACATACCGTCTTGGCCAACCTCGTTCTTGCCGGCCATATTTCCGGCGACCGCCATAACGATTGTGCCAGCCGCGATTTTCAGACCGGCGTTCTGTTTTTGTTCCTGGTTCATAACGTGTACGACATCGTCCTTGGTCGGTTCTGCGTCCGCAGGAAATACAATATTACCTGCGTCAACCGTGTATGAATATTCAGGAAATTCAGAAATATTGCACCGAAAAGAATCACCGGCCGCCAAATTAGCGCGCGCCAACACAACATCTTGCCCGTCGGCCCCCATCTGAAAACCGCGCAGTTCAACAACCGCGACGCACGTTTGCGCACCACCTGCGCCCATTCCAGCTGTCGGTGTGTCCCACGCAAATTCGCCATTAGGATAAATCATCGCGCACGATTCCAAGCGCGCAACATTTGTGTCCCCGACACTTTCGCCACGCGATAATTTTTGCGCCAAATCAGCATTTGCGACACGTACCGGCAAATTTGTTTCTGCATCCGCCGACGCCGTCGTTGCAATCGGTGTCTGGGACGCCATCGCCATTTGTTCACGCTGGGCATTTACCTGTTGATAGTCCGATGCATAACTGCGCGACGCATTACCGACACGAACGCCAGCGTCCGCCGGGACAGAGCATAAAGCATAGAGCATAGATAACAGATAATAATTAAATTTCATTCTCTCTCCCCTGCACCCTTGTGTCACTAGAATTGCAGTCTTGCCCGGACGCCCAAATCAATCATACTCAGGCGACCACTTTCATACCAGTTGGTATAATGGAACACACTGTCGTATGGGGCCTGGTATTCACCACCGGCACCGTCCCCCAGCCATTCTGTCTGGGATACAACAATACTGCCCGATGTTTTAACCTTGCCCAGATTGGCATAGCGAACAAAGAAATCTAATTTAATACCGCCGTCCATTTCTGTGGTCAGACCACCTTCTAGCATAAATGCAAATTGTTCACTTGTGCCACCATTGTGATACGCGTAAATATCAGAAATACCCGTCAAGTCCCCTGCGCCGGCCGCCGACGGTTCCATTTCAGAATAAAATGTTTTATCATAAACAACATAGTCTGCGATTGTATTCAACGAAATACCAACACCGGCACCAATATACGGACGCAACGCCCCACCAGCCAGGTATCCAGTATATGAATCAATATTGTAATACAAATTCAGCATTGTCGTATTCGCAGTGATTGCACCACCACTGACCTGGGCATCAACATAGCTACCATTACCGTCGGCGGTTTGCACCATATTGGCATACCCCAGACCCGAATAGCGCAAATATGAAAAGTCAACACGCACATCGTTATTGATTGCCGCACCAACAGATACCTGTAATGGAATCACAGAATCCGAATCAAAATCCGCCCGTTTGAACGCGCCCGGGACAACAAATGCCTTTTCTTCGTTTTTGTAATCTGATTCCATTCCACCATCAATGCTGGCCGAATATCCGGCCGACACACCGATATACAGCCCACTGTCCGCCAAACGGTCATAGTCAGACGGCTGGTAATATTGACGTCCGGCGTTTGTCGCACGGGACCCCACACGTGGCAACTGGCCCGTGATACGCGTTGGCTGGGCCGCGTTATTTCGGACAACGGCCTGTTGTTGCACAACATTTTGATTTGTATTTACAACACGACTGTTTGCCGACGGCAGGTACATAACCTGGCCCTGGGGGGTGTTTGCCTGGTATGATGGCACGGCCACATTGGTCGGATACGCCGCCTGGTACACAGGATACGCCGCGTCCGCGCAAATTGGCAATGCCGCCAGCACGCCCGTTAAAACGGCAAAAACATTAAATTTTTTCATATAATCGCCCATTTCTTTTTAGCATATTATATCATAAAAATCGTCCCCATAAAAGCATTTAGTATAAAACAAAATCCCGCACCAGGCGGGATTTAGTCCAATATATTTTGTTATTTTTATTGTCCAAGACATTAGAACGTAAAGTTCAAACGAACACCCATTTCGGCCTTGACATCGGTCCCGTTCTGGGATTTACGATGCGAGTCGTCAAATGTGTATTCGCCATACAGTGCCACCTGGGTATTGTCTGTCAACTGGTTCGCAACAGAAACACCGATAACGTATTCGTCCCAGCCGTCTTCCATATTGGACAACTGATCTTCCAGTTTCAGTTTCAAAGGTTGCAACTGGGCTGGAATATCGCTAGTGATTTTTTCAACGCCCTTGTCCGAATGGCGATTGAATTTGAACCAGCCGCCCGTGCTCCACCGGTCAGAGAACTGATAGAATCCATTGATACCGGCACTGAAATCAGTATAGCCCTTAATCTTTGCGGAAATCTGACTTGGCGCACCCAATATTGCCAACTGTGCCGCAGTTGTTGCAGGCAACGGAACTCTCCCGGGGGCATGCTTTACACCAGTATCACCGACAACACGTATCATATTGTTGTCATCGGCAAATGTGCGTAAAACTTCGGCATAGACCTGTAATGTCAATTTATCCCAAACGTGACCAAACTTGGTCCCAGCGTGGAATCCCCACATACCGTCGGAATAGTTGTCATAGTCAAACACGCCATACACATTGCCTGTGTTCAAATCACCCTTGACGTTATATGTTCCGCGCATTTCACCGACGCCACCCAAGTGGATATCGCCATACACGTCCCATACAAACCCGTTATACAGGTTCAAAATACGGTATGTTGTGCCCAGTCGTCCGCCCGACAAACCGGTGCGGCCAATATCGTTGTCGTGGGTATATTGCAACATAAAATGCGTCGCCCAACGATCGGTAATGCCGTATCCCATTTCTTCTTGGACACGAACAATCGGAAATTCAAATCCACCGTCGTGATTTTTTTCGCGGTGTGCCCATGAATTATCGGCAACCTTTAACATAATACCGTTGGACAATTTGGAATAGAACATATTCTGTTCTGGCAAATACAACGGATTTTCCATATTGTGGACCGTTGAATACAACTGGCCCGGAACGTTCGCAGCCATCGCAGGCATTGTCAGCACAGACGCCGCAACTGCAAACTTTACAGATTTTTTCATCAAATAACTCCTTCGTTGTGATGAAACACCACAGCCCCCATTATTGGCAAGACTGGGGTCCATATCCGCACCGCCCATTATTGGCAACAGTGCGCTTTTATGATACGAACGTTCACCAGGGTATACCCATTTTGGGAACAATGTCAAAGGAATCTTTTTCTTGCAAAATTTATTTATGCTGGTATGCCAAAACGTATGGAACAATTTTTTCCCACGATTCTGGGGAAATCCACGAACGCGGAATCACAATGCTGTTGTGCTGGCCGGCCGACATTTTGGGCAATGCATCACCATTTTTTGCATTTATGATTTGCGGCAACGAAATTGTCACGCCACTGATTTGCCCCGGCACAACAAATGTAATTTCTGTCCCAGCGCGAATTTCATTTCGTAATTCTAGCGTGATTTTTTCTGAATCAGTTGTCGTCACAACCCCTGCGACGTGCCAGTCAGATGTTGACCGCGTTGTTTCATAATCGTGCGCACCCGCCCCCAAATTCCCGTCAAAGAACGCCGTGGTATAACCGCGCGATTCCAGTTTATTTAGTTCCGCCATAAATGGTGCCGGGTCAAAATTATCAGGGTCCGCCGCATACGCGTCCATCGCGCACCGATACGCATTTGTCACCATACCGACATAGTATTCACTGCGATTGCGACCCTCTATCTTTAACGAATCAGGACGCGCGGCAATAATCTCTGCCAGGCGCGGCATCAAACACAAATCGCGCGAATTCATAATATACGCGCCACGTTCATCTTCGGTTATCGGCATTTCAATCCCAGATTCTGTTTCGCGCAAAATAACATCGTATTTCCATCGGCACAGTTGTGCGCACGCCCCACGATTGGCCGGGCGACCGGTGATAAAGTTGGACAACAGGCAACGGCCAGAATAACTCATACACATTGCGCCGTGAACAAAAATTTCCAGCCCAACATCTGGGCAGGCAGCACGGATTTCACGAAATTCTGCGAACGGAACCTCGCGCGCCAGGACGCACAGACTGGCACCTGCGTTTTGCCAGAATTTGACCGACGCCGCAGAACAAATATTCGCCTGGGTTGACACGTGTATCGGCATATCAGGGTGATGTTCGCGCACCCACATCATAACGCCCGGGTCGGCAACAATCAACGCATCAGGGTCCAGATAGTTTATTATTTCACTAACGCGTTTCATATTTGCATACTCGCGTTCGTGCGCAAACAGGTTAAACGCCAAATAAACCTTTTTCCCGGCCGCGTGCGCCAGTTCTATGCCCTGGCGGACTTCATCAGTGGTGATTTTTGCACGCGCGCGCATTGAAAAGCCCGGCAACCCAGCATAAATTGCGTCAGCCCCGTATAAAATAGCGGTTTTGAACGCGTCCAATGTGCCTGCTGGGGCCAATAATTCTGGTAATTTAATCATAATTTTGCCTTTGACATATATTTTTTACAGTTATTATATAAAATCAAGTGATTTATAAATTTTTATACTTGAATTTATTTTCTGAACCATGTATAGTAAAGCCCGTTGCCAGTTTAGCTCAGCTGGTAGAGCATCTGATTTGTAATCAGAGGGTCGTTGGTTCAAGTCCGACAACTGGCACCAGAATTACCGCGGTCACCCGCGGTTTTTTTTATTTGATTATACAAAAAACGTCCCCGGGTGGGGACGGAATGAAAGGTTCAGAACACATATAAATTTTACTTTTTACGGGTGCGCGACTTTGCACGGCGCGATTTTTCAACCGCCACATCATCGTCATCATCAAAATCATCGTCCGTATAATACGCGTTTGTTATATCGTCCAATAAACGACGCACATTTGCATTTCGGGCGGCGTATTTCTTTATACCGACAACCAATGCCGCTGTGATTATTTTTTCCAAATCTTGTTGTGAAACATTGCGGGTAATGCGGTCACGGACGTTTGACGCAATACGCATCGCCGCGCCACGTGCACGATAGAACACAGACCGACGACGACGACGCGCAACGATGATTTCGTGCGCCCACATAATAATTAAAAATATCACCATCGGCACCGCAGCGCACACGACAAAATATTTAAATACGACATCGCCACAAAATCCCAATCCAAACATCGGCGCACAGGTTCGCATAGTATGCAACAATATCGTCGCAATAATTTCATAGATAAAAAATATCGTCAGGTATATTTTAAATCGCAACATTTTTAGTCCTTTGTTTTATACGTTTATATTTTCGCATAATGATAAAAACATTTCATCGGGAACAAATTCACAATAAAAAACGTCGCCCGCCAGGACGGGTGACGTCTGTGAATTTATTCACAATTTCGCTATTCTGTATCAGCGTTTCCTTTTTCGGCACGCGCCGCAGATTCAATCTGCAACAACTGGTTTTCCAGTGCCGTGCGTTCTGATGATTTATAGCCTGTTTCAGGTGCAGGCTTTGCCGCCGGCGCAGAATCAGTTTTATTGTTCTGGGCGTCTGGGGTCGGCTTTGCATCTGGGCCAGATGTTTTTACGGTCCCGGCCGGCACATCGCCCGACACCGCCGGATTTATCAGGTTGTTGTAAATTTCCGCCGCCTGTTGCGTGCCGGCGACATCACGCGCCAACAGTTTATTTTCAGCACCCGGCACAAACCATTTATCCAGTTTAACCGCCGTCAACTGCATTACCGGACGCGTCCGCGCATTGGCAATCCAGTCTGGCATTTGGGGTGCATCTGAAAAATACCACAATGCCCCCCAATAAACAACGCCCATTACAAAGATTCCGCGGATAATACCAAAGATAACCCCCAGCGTATGATCTGTGACCTTCATCATACTGTCTTGAACCTTGTCGCGCAGTTTCTGGTTAAAGAATCCGACAATCAACAATATCGCAAAAAATACGATAAAGTATGACGCAACCAATGTTCCAACCGTAGAATCCGGCAAATCAAACCAATGTTGCAACAGACCGTCCAACAATGGTGACACAAAACGTGCCGTCACCGCCGCCACAACCCATGACAACGTTGCAATTGTTTCATACACACCGCCACGTATCGTCGCCCACACAGTGGACGCCAACACGATGCCGATATATATATAATCTAAAACAGTCAAATTAAACATAGGCTATCCTTTTAGGATTTTCCACTTACCATTATTTCTTTTTGCGAACCAGAACGAATCCCAACGCTGCAACCAACACAATCAGCAAACCATAGAAATAGATGCTGGAATTATTTTTTTTTTCAACTGTCGTATCGGCAGCAACCGTGTTTGGATTGTATTCAGACACCGCCGATGCGCGATCTGGGTGTGCAGCCTTGAACGCATCTGCATCAGATTCCATTGCCTTGCGATTTTCGGCCGCCGCAGATTTTGCCGCGTCTGACATATCCGCTTCTACTGCGTCACGCAAATCTTGCTGCATAAAATCAGCATATCCCTGGAAGCATTTTTCGCCAATCACAATTACCGGCACGCCACCAGATTCATATTCGCATTTCTTTAACGCGTCCTGGAACATCGGCAATGATTCCTGGACCATAACATTAACCTCGCTGACCTTTAATTCAGGGTATTCATAAACCAAATTATTGCTGATGAATTCGCGCGCGTGGTGACAATGCGGACAGGTCGGCGAATAATAAACCGTAATATCCGCAGCAGATGCCGCACCAAAAATCGCCACACCAAACACAGCGGACAAAATTGATAATTTTTTCATTTTTTCTCCTTTATTCCTGATCCGATTATAGGAATCTGGGCGCGCCGGTGCAAGCCATTTTTATACAAATTATGCAAATTTTTATTATCGCCCTGGGCGTTGCCAGAAACGAACATCATCAAATTCAGAATACCGTTCAAACATCGCGCGCGCAAATGGACACAGGGGGATAATCTTGCGCCGTTGGTGGCGCGCCAGGTCGCATACGTGTCGCACTAAATTCAGACCGATTTCTGCATTTCTAAAATTTGGACTGACCGCCGTGTGGTCAATCACCAATCTGTTCAGTCCCACGCGCACGAACGTTATTTCGCCTATGTGATGGCCATCACATTCCGCGTTAAACCCCAGTCCGTTTGTATATAAAGTATATGTTATTTTTTCTGACATTATATCGCGCCCCCCAATTAAAATTATACCCACAGGACGCGTAAAATAAATATGATTGAATCCATAAAAAACGGGGGAAATTCCCCCGTCTGATATTATTTGCCGATTGAATCATAGTTTTTACGAATAATCTTGGCACACTTGCGCAACGCCGCAGATTCCGTAGCCGACATCTTTGGCATAATTGGGGCTGACGCGCCATCTGCGCCGACAATGCGTGGCAACGACATTGCAACCGCATTTGCACCGACGCCATTTACACAACTGACGGTCAATATGCGATGTTCGTTATTGATTATACAGCGCAACAAATCCGCCGCCGCCGCGCCGATACCGTCCCAGGTTGCACCACGGCCCTGGATAATTTCGTATGCCGCATTACGCACGCGATGTTCAATCGTTGCGCGCGTTGTCGCCGGCAGTGGTGTTTTCATCTGGCGACAGAAATCGTCCAGCGCAATCGCCCCAATCGTGGCCGACGTCCAATTTATCATACTGGAATCACCGTGTTCACCCAACACGTATGCGTTCACAGACTGGGTTGATACCGATAATTGACGCGACAAAATCGTCCGCAGACGCGCCGAATCCAACATAGTCCCCGTTCCAATCACGCGCGACGCCGGCAAGCGTGACAATTTCTGGGCCAACATAACCATCACGTCCAGCGGATTTGTCACAACGATAATACGCACGTGCTTTGGGTCAACATTTGCCATAACGCGCGGCACAATATCAGAAATCACCGCAACGTTTTTATTCAATAAATCTGTGCGTGTTTCGCCCGGCCGTTGATTTGCCCCAGCCGCGATGATAACAATATCAGACCCACGAATTCCGCGATAATTACTGACCGCAGAAATTTTAACATCAAAACCGAAACTGGCGGCGTGTCCCAAATCTTCGGCGGCGGCACGTGCGCGAATACCGTCACGGTCAAACAAAACAATTTCATGCACGAACCCAGTATTTTTAACCGCAGTGGCCACAGCCGACCCGACCGTTCCAACACCAATAATTGCAATTTTCATGTGATTCCTCTCTCTGTTTTTTGTCGGTATGATTATATCAAATTTTTACCCCACCGTCCAGAAAACCGCATAGGATTTATTATCAGATTGATTTTGTATGCGATTTGTGGTATAATATGCACATTTGCCGATGCATACCGCATCGGTTTTTTTTATTCAAACAACCACGACCATGAAATTCAGACAAAAAGGTCCAGTATCATGGTATGCATCGGGACTTTGTGCCCAATAAAAATAGCGGCAAGTCCGCTATTTTTATCTGTATAATTCACCGTTGTAATTCCATGGCTCTTTTTCAGCCCATAAAATATTACGTTTAACAATATGCGCTGGATTTCCAGCAATGACGCAATTATTTTCACTGGACAAATCATTACACACCAAAGAACCATAACCAACGACACAGCCACTGCCAATCTTTGCATGTTTCAAGAAACAAACATTCATACAAACCCAATTATTATCACCTATGGTAATATTTCCACCAGTATTAGTTACATGATGTGTCACAGGGTCAATAATACTGTGTCCCTCGCCAGCCCAAAAAGTAATTTCAGAACTAAACAAATTATTATTTCCAATGTGAAAGGTCGTTTTTCCAGAACAATACATGTACAGAGTTGATTCACGGATATAAGTATTGTTGCCAACAGTTGCCTGACCATTGCTGCCCTGAATGTGTGCTTTCATTACAATCAAGCAATTTTCGCCTATTTCAAATGTATTATTACAACCATTCCAAAAATTAAACTCAATAAAGAAGCCCTTTTTCTGTATAACAGAAATGATTACACGATTGCCGGAACATCTGCCTGCGGCCTTTAAGTGTAAAAATTTTGGAATATGTAATGGATTTATCACTCGTTTCCCATCTGGACAAATCAAGGTCAGAGAATTACCCTTGTGATAAAAATGCAAACAATCACATAATACTTTTATCCGCTTTGTTTTAAACGGAATTGTATTTAATACGCGATATAAAAACTTATACACTTTGTTCACTTCTTTTCCTTTTTCATGGGATATGCTTCTGGTTGTTTGGCCTCGCCCAAATATTGGCGATAGCAATTTGTAAAATGCCCCATATCTAATGCTTGGTATCCAGCGTTTGACAAGTCATACGCCAATACCGTTGCTGTTGGGCCTGCGGCAATAAAAAATAATGTGTCGGCCGGTTGTTGCATGCATTCTGATAAAATACGGTCATAATCATCAAATGCGCTGGTGGCAGGAACATGAATTTCTGTTTTTGATTTTATGTTTCCGAAAATGCGTTCGTCATACTCAAATCGACCATTTTCTGGTACAACAAAACAGACATTGCGATTACGCCATATACTGGTTAAATCATCTATGTTCAATTCATAAAAGACCGCATCGCGCGAGAAAAATGAATTGCCGTATTCAGGATTTATAAACAGTGGTGACAACGTAGCCCACCGTTCACGCCAATACCATTGCCAAAATGACAGTCCATCGCGAAAGTTTGCGATATTATTATGCAGTGCATTGAATGGTGGAATACAAACAATCAAATTTTTATCACTTGGGCGTTTTAATATTTCTAACAAGCGATGCGATAATTCGTCGCTGGGGCGTTGATACGGGTCTTCCTTGTTGCGTTGCATCGCAATATCAAATTCGCCATCGCCGAAACGTGCCAGCGATGCACCAGATTTTATCATTTGCAACATATCAGCAAAATCCATAATCTTTGGAAATTTGGCCTTTATGTCCATTAAATTACAAAAATCACGAATAAACGTATCTGTGTGGCTGATTTTCGAAATAATATTTGGATTCAAAAGGGCGCCAATACTTTTGTCATATTCAGTATCTATGTTCAAAGTGCCGTCACGAAATCCATTATAGAAATACCGCCAGTGCGCACCAACATCGCGTCCCAATTTAGTGTTGCGCTCGAATGCAGCCCCACTTGTAATCATTTTGTCGCGAAAACGCTGGCGACCACGACTGCTGAAATGATAAATTACAATATCATTCGCCATTGTGCGTGGGTACCAATATACGGTATCTGCATTATGATTGCCCATGTGAATGTGGACGTATTCTGATGCACGAATGACAACCTTGGGAATTTGACGTGTAAATTGGTTGAACCGTGACAGTTTGCCCACGGCCTGTAATTCAGAAATTTTGCTATCTGACAAATGCTTATCAATCATCGTGGTGTTGTCACGCCAATCGCCACCAGTGTCCAACATATTATAAATTGGTACAAACAACATATTTGCATGTGATTCACATAATTCATTTTTCAAGTTGCCAGATTTAGCACGCCAAAATTCATCAGCGTCGGCGTTTATAATCCAATCTGCCATATATTTATTGCGCGCCAATGTTGCCATACGATGCACCCAATTCGCTTGGGAATAATCCTGCGATGGCTCGTCAATAATTTCTAATATCCAACCACGTTTCATATATTCTTGCAGTATCTCACGCGTGCCATCTGTGCTGATGTTGTCAGTGACAATAAAACCATCAACCCCCATGGCATGATGAAATTCTAAATTTTGACGAATTATATCTGCCTCATTTTTAACCAGCAGTGTCATAATCAATTTCGGATTTTTTATTGCCTGATATGATGGATGCAGATACCAACTTTTTAATTTCTGATATGAATTTCTGGAACGCAGTAAATGTACAAATAATAAATGCAGTTTCCCGAACAATGATATTTTTCGTTTAATAAACAAAGGTGCGTGTTTTTTATAGATATATGATTTTAATTTATGCATTTTTTTATCGTCAGCAACGCACACATTACGCGAATTATCTGTAATGCGGTACATAAACAGTGTTTCAGGAATACGATAAAAACTTTTACCATCTTGAATGAAATTCAACCAAAATTCCCAATCTTCTAAGCCGCCACGCATATTTATGTCATAGCCATTATATTTATCAAAATCTGATTTTTTATACATGGCGGTATTTACAACGCAATTATGGTCTGTCATCGTGCGAGGCGTCGGCAAATCTACCTTCAACAATCCATTGCGCGCACCGAAATATTCAACATCGGAATAAATTACATCGGCCAACCCCATTTCCATGGCAGCAACCATTTTTGAAACACACGTTGGCATCAATTTGTCATCGGAATCCAATGGTAAAATATATTTTCCTGTGGCATGCGCAACACCAGTATTACGTGGGACAATCGGCGAACCAGTGTTTTCTTTTAATGCAATGATACAAATGCGCTTATCTGATTTAGCGTACTGTTTGGCAATTTTTAGTGTATCATCAGTGCTGGCATCATCAATTACTATCAATTCCCAGTCAGAAAAATCTTGTTTTAATACGCTGTCAATGGCTTCACCGATATATTGCGCTTGGTTAAATGCCGTCATTATTATCGATACAGTGGCCATATCTATCTCCATTTAATCTTGAACAAGGGGATAAACTCAAACAACTGAACCCAGTTATGTTTTATTTTTATCAATGGTATTTTTCCAAACAGGCGCAACCGAAAACGGGTTGGACACGCATCTGAATCACGCCATGCGGCGTAATATGCCGGAAAACGATTGATTATATCCAACTGAACCGCACGATGATTGTGACTCATACGCGCCTGTTGACGCGCAGATGTTTGTTTTTCAAATGTGCGATATTTAACCAAAACTGTTTGCAAATTATGAAAGTTTGTCACATCCATCAACCGAGCCCACAGGCGATAATCTTCGGCAGGACTGTAAAATTCTTCGTATTCTATGTTGTTGTCGGTCAAAACAGATTTACGTATCATTGCTGCCGTATGTGCAACATAACAATTTTCAGTCAAACAGATTTTTATATCTGTGTCCCACTCGGGATTTTTATCTATACTGTTGCTATCGCCAAAACATTGCAACCATCCCGACACCACACCAATGTGCGGGTTTGCGTCCAGAAATTCAACCTGTTGCATCAGGCGTGTTGGTACGGAAATATCATCGTGGTCAAAGATTGCAATGTACTGGCCACGCGCCATTTTCAGCAATTTATTACGCGATGCAGAAATCCCCATATTGTGGTCGTTTTCAATATACTTGATACGTTTGTCACCATACGATTTAACAATATCACGCAGGTATGTCGCATCGGGCGAGTCATTCAGAATCAGAAATTCAAAATCTGTAAATGTCTGGTTTAATATGGACTCTATACATTCGCGCAAATGCGATGCATCTGTCCGATAAATCGGTGTCAGTACGGATACACGTGGCATTATGTTCACCTTTTTTCCTCATAAGATTCACATCTCAGGGTATAGTTTCATATCAATTTTTGCAAGTTAAAAATCCGTCAAAAAATCCCCTGGGCGCACCCCAGGGGATATTTATCCTGACCCTTTCCAATTACAGATTATTTGCCAGATAATTTCTGGATTGCGCACTGCACATCTGCGACATATGTATCAACACCAAATGTCCCCGGCATAGATGACGTATCCATATCGTTCACACGATATTTAACCTCTATGGCGTTATTAGCCAGGTTTTTTTGTGACACAATCAGGCGAATTGGTGCCGCAACCAGGTCGGCGTCGGCAAACTTTTCACCAGCGCGCGCATCACGCGTATCTAACAATGTGTCCACACCAGCGGCACGTAAATCATTATAGATTTTTTCTGCCAGTGGCACTGTGCGACCATCTTTGTCCGGCAGTGCGATAACCTCTACTGCAAACGGGGCAGTGGCCATGTTCCAACGTGGACCGTATTCATCCGCGCTTTCTTCCAAAATTGCCGCCAATGTGCGTCCAACCCCAATACCATAGCAACCCATAATCGGGTGCTTTTCCGTGCCATCGGCCGCCGTGTACGTCAGGTTCATAGACGCCGAATATTTTGTCCCCAACTGGAAAATATTACCAACCTCTACCCCGCGAACCTTGCGCATTATTTTGCCACAGTGTGGGCAATTTTCATTATTCTCGTCAACCATTTCCTTGTTCGCGCGAAATCCGCAATCGCACATGTAAATGGTATCTTCGCCCATTTCATTTATCAGTTGGAATTCATGCGCGATATTGCCCCCCATGTCACCGGTTGATGACAGCACATCTACAACATTACGCAGGCCACAACGCGCAAAAATGCGTTTGTACGCCGCCAGTTGACGGGCATAGTATGCCTCTAAATCCGCCTGGGTTTCGTGGAACGAATACGCGTCCTTCATAATAAATTCACGGGTGCGAATCAGCCCCGCACGCACGCGCAATTCATCACGAAACTTGGTCTGAATCTGGTACACCATAAATGGTAATTGGCGATATGTCGTCAGAACCGATTTAACAAAATCCACAACCACTTCTTCGTGTGTTGGGTTCAGCACATAATCGGCACCGCCACGGCCCTTGAATTTCGCCAAAACATCAACCTTATCATAACGTCCGGATTGTTTCCAAATTTCCGCGCCACTGACCACTGGCATCAGGATTTCCTGACCATCAATAGCGTTCATTTCATCACGGATAATGTTTTCAATATTGCGAACAACGCGCCACCCCAATGGGGACAGAGTGTATCCGCCCTGAAACGTTTGGTATATATAGCCGGCCTTGACCGCCATTTTGTGTCCCGGGGTTGTTGCGCCCGCGACATCACCATACAAACGTTTTACACATAAATTTTCAATTTTCATTTTTTTGTCTTTTGGTTTTTTAGTTCCATATATTTATCGGATACCATTTTATGCAGGGTTTCCGCAATCTGCTTTCTGTCCATACCCGCCAGGGGCGGTGGTGGCATAATTGTGATTTCTACACGAAATCCACCGATTATCATAATATGAAACACCTGCATAAACGCGCTGCGTTCGCGCACGGCACGTGGGCCCATATCTATTTTTTTATTGTCAAAATACGCATAGTGATTGGCCAGGTCTTCGTCAGAAATTGGTGTCCCATCGCGAAAGCGATAATTAACCACCATAGGCTGAACCGCGACATCAGAATTTTCAACGAAATTAAACAGCGTGCTTTTAAACGGTTTAACGTATGCGCCATTTGTCGTTGTTCCTTCGGGGAACAAGAACATTGGATACTTTACACTTTTTACGCGTTCCTGGACGGCCGTCAACGCTTCCAGTGCGTGCGATGGGCGACGATCAACAAACACCACGCCAAACTTTTCCGAAATCCAACCAACCAATGGCCAGTTGCGAACATCGGCCTTGGCAACAAAACTGCCCCCAAATGCGACCGGGAACGTTGCAATTTCAAACAGCGACATATGATTGCACACCACCAACAACGGGCGATGTGATGATATGCGTCCGTGCACCGTCACACGAATTCCGGCCAGCCACAACAATATCTGCATAAACACACGCATAAACCAGACCGACGCGCGCCCACGTGGCAACAGAAATATAATCGGCACCTGAATTATCACACCAATCCAAAACGCAATAAACTTTAACGTTCCAAATAATATTTGAAATATATTCGGACGACGCACAGTGCGCACATTATTGTTCGGCATTTTCATCGTCCTTTGAATCTTCTATGTATTCAACATCGGCGGCATCTTCGCGCAACAAGAATTCAATAAACGCCCCCAGAACCTTGAATGGACCTGTCACGGGTGACAGTATAATCTTGCCCAGGGTTTTCATCGTGCTGTCTTTGACGGCGAACCCGTCCAGCGCATCTTCGCGGCCCAAGAAATGTTTTTGATACACGCGATCAATATTGCGCGTTTCCAACATAACAAAAACGTCATACGAGTGGAACGGTTTATCAACAAACACGCCACGACCAAATGTCGCCCCCAAACGCAGATAGCCCTTGACCAACGGGGTCATTTGCGCACGGGCGTCCACCTCGTCCACAAATGCGCGTGGCAAAATATTCATCTGGGATAATTTAGGATTGACGCCTTCGGCAAATTTTTCTTGCAACACCGTCGCACGCAGACGCAATGGCGACAGATGATTATAATACAAATACGAAATCGCCTGGGCCGATTCCACCGGTTTATCGCCCGCCCACGACGCAACACCAAACAGAACCAAAATCTTGCGACGCAAAACGTATTCAGACAACCCAGCCCACAACATACGCATAACCAACGCATTTTCACGATATTCACGCGCAACGCACGCACGTGACATTTCGGCGATGTTTCCGTTCACCTTTTTAATCTTGGAAATATTGAATTCGTTTTCAGTGTAAAATCCGCCCATTTTTTCGGCCGCCGCACGGTCAATAATACGATACGTTCCAACCACGCGTCCATTGTGCAACACGCACATATAGTCGGCAAAGCGATCATACGAATCATATTCTTCACGCAGATTTTTTTGTTCTTCGGTGACAGATGCCCCTTCTTCTTCAACAAATGCAGCATAGCGCAACTGGCGCACCTGTTTTCTTTCTTCTTTGTTTCGTGCCAAACGTACTTCGTAATCGCGTACCTTGATAGCCATAAATACATCCTTTTATATCAATCTATAACAGGAAGATTATCAAAGAATATATACTTTATCAATTATTTTTATTTCTGGGGATTTGGGCGCAAAAAAATGCCGACGCATTTGCATCGGCGAATACAGGCGCACGAACAAAAATCAATCGCGCAGTTGGTCGGACAATTCGCTGATTGCGATTGCATACCAATTAGAATTATTCCACCGCTTTATCCGATAGAAATTTGGATACGTCAAATACGCCGTTATCATCGGCATTGGTGCGACATCAGTATCAACTGCATTTGGATCAGTTGGCGCGATTGCCGCGTTCATACGCGCATTTTGAACCGCCAGTGTGTCTGCAACCAATCCTGCGGTCATTGCCGACGACGGCAGGGCCGTGCCATCTGGGTTTGTCACGCCCATCGCCGCCCAGGCGTCCAGTGTTTTTTTCGTTTTACCGTCCAACAGCGACACATCAAAATCTGCCGGCAATACGACACGACGCGCAATGCGTTCGTTCGGATTCCAGCCCAATTTATTCAGGTAATTTCCAGCCGACATCATTGCGTCACCAACACTGCCACTGATGTCTATTTTGCCGTCGCCATTGCCATCAACGCCATATTGCGCCAGCGTTGTTGGTATAAACTGGAAATGTCCCATTGCGCCGGCCCAACTGCCCCCAAATTTAGAAACATCGTCGCCGTTTTTATCGGCAATTTTCATCAGTGCCAACAACTGGTTTGTAAAGAACGTTTGACGACGTCCCTCGTATATCAATGTGACAAATGCGTCACGCAACGGGTGGTCGGCCATACGCGCACCATAGTTTGATTCCATACCCCAAAATGCCAAAATAACGTGTGGCTGGACGCCATAGGTCTGTTCTACGCGGTGTAACAACGTCGGATAACGATGTGCCATTTTATGCCCCATTGCAACGCGCGATGGCGCAACGGTGCGTGCCAAGTATCCGTCCATCGTCAGTTTAAATTCAGACTGATTCTGGTCGCGCTTTACAATATTTGGAATAAATGCCGGATTTTTCAGCGTTGCGTCAATCGTTGCGCGCGATATATTTTGTGCCGCCGCACGCGTGCGAATATCGTCCAGCACAGATTCCCAGCGCACCATATCAAACGCGCCACGGTCGGCAACCACAGGCGCCACGTCTGGCGCAATGGCAACAACATATTCGGTCGGTGCGGCCACCGCACGCGACATACATAACAGCCCCACGCACGCCACGCATGCGAAAAGTCTTGGTTGGGTCATATCTGTTTTCCCCCTGTATTAAAATGCGTATTTCAGCCCCAGATGCAGTCCAAATGATTGCCACGTGGCATGCTTTAACTGGTCACTGATTTTTTCAGTATGTGCCGCAATCGTTTCAATTATCGGATTACCATTGTCGTCCAGAACATATTGCCCATTTTCTATTTTGAACTGGGAATATTCAGCGATATACAATTCACCACCAATCTTGCCAACATAGAAATAATTCGTATCGGCACGCAAAACCAACTGCAAACGATCAGACACGCGCATATTGTATTCCATTTCGGCCTGGTATGAATATGCACCGTTGGACCCTTCGTCCAGGAAACTGGGGTTCTGTTGCCAATCTGTGCGGTTTGGCCAAATTCCTTCGGACGAATATTTCGGCAATCCAAATTGGACATAAAAGCGCAATTTGTCCGACAGTGTCATTTGCTTTTCCACTTCCATTCCGACATAAAACCCAGACCAGGTTGTGTTGTATTCGTGGGTTTTACCCTCTACTACAATCGGGCCATCGCCACCGATAATGACACATTCGCCACTGCCCACGCCCCATGGAACATTGCCCCAGGCGGGATCATAGTCAATCGTCGGCAATGATGTTCCCAATGAAAAAATTCCCCCATTAGACCCAGCCGGCACAACCTTTAAATCTTCGGGCGACATACATACCTGGTACCAGTCATCTGCAACCGGGGTGCCGATTGGCACAGAATAATAATTGCCGGCCGCATCACCATATACATACGCCCCCTTGTCCGTCATCAGTGGCAAATACACGCCCGGATTCGGGTAATAGTGATCGGACATTTCCAAATTATGTTTGAATATTTCATATCCAAACGATGGCGATAATTTCCAGCCACCAATATCCCACACGTGATGCGCCCCAACGCCAAAACGGAAATGGTTTGTCCGCCCCGATTGGTCACCAACAGAAATGGTAAATATCCCCTCGGTCGGTTTGGATTCGTTAAACGGTTTCAGGTCATAATCCATGGACAGACCGCCCGACGCCATACGACCGTATGTATATTCAGCAAACGCAAACATATCAAAATTGCGCAGGCTAAAATTATGCTGGGCCGTGACGCCAACCTCGTTAAAAACCATATCGTCCCATTGCAAAATGGAATTGACCCCGGTTTCAAATTCAAAGTTTGCAAAACGACGCGCGTATGTTGGCGCAATCGTCGTCTTGGCCGTATCCGCCCCAGAAATTCCGTTTGCCGTCATTGTGCCAGAATATGTTGGCTGGGCCACCGTTTGACGCGGAACCTGGTATGAATAAGACCGACTGCCCACAACCTGTTTATTGCCAGATTGTCCGACATATTTCGTATAGCCCTGATTTTGATACTGGGAATAGCCAACTTGGTTCGCATTAGTTGACGATGTCTGATAATACGACGGCACGCCCTCGTTCGCAGCCAACGCCGCGACAGACGCAAAAACGCCGGTAAAAAAGGTTATTATTCCTGTCTTCATTTCTTTTTCTTGGGATTATTATATCATAAAAACAGTCCCTGCGAAAGTGATTTCATTTATCACTTGCGCCGATTTTATACCGCGATACAATGCGTCGTATGGAAATGCCACACAATATATATATTCACACACCATTTTGTATGTCCAAGTGCAAATATTGCGCATTTTTTTCGGCCGCATGCACTGCACCCGACTGGGACAGATTTGCCGACGGCATTGTGCGCGAAATCCAATTCTGGGGCGCACGCCTGGGGCGCGTTGCGGTGCCAACTGTATTTTTTGGCGGTGGCACACCGTCACTGATGCCAACGCGCGTGTTTGCACGAATTATGAACGCGTTGCGCAACAATTTTAACATTGCCCCAAACCCAGAAATCACATTGGAATCAAATCCAAAAACACTGGACGCGACGCGGTTGCGCGAATTTATGGACGCCGGGGTAAATCGCCTGTCGGTGGGGGTGCAACGCCTGGATAACCCAGAACTGGAATTCTTGGGGCGACGGCACAATGTGCGCGACGCAATGCAATTATTGGACGTGGCGATGAAAATGGGCCTGCGCGTGAACGCAGATTTTATATATGGAATCCCGGGGGATAACGCGGACACCGTCGCACAAATGTGTCGGGATATAAATGCCTTTGGGCTGGGCCACGTGTCAATGTATGAATTGACCATTGAAAAAAACACACCATTTGGCCAAATGAATTTAGCAATGCCATCAAACGACGCGATGGCCGATATGTATTGCACAATCGCAGGGACGCTGGCCCTGCCCCGGTACGAGGTTTCAAATTACGCCACCCCCGGCAACGAATGCATTCACAACCAGAACGTATGGGACGGCGACGCCTATGTTGGCATTGGTCGTGGTGCGGCTGGGCGACCATACATTGACGGCACCTGGTATGAACAGCGTGGTGGCGACGATATACAAATGCAACCACTGACGCCAGCGTCACGCGCCACAGAAAAAATTATAACGGGTCTGCGCACCGTGCGTGGTGTGCGCAAATCAGACGACGTTATGCGCGTAATAAACACTGACTGGCTGCGCGCAAATCCAGAACTGGTTTGTGATAACAATGACCGAATTTGCGTCACAGAAAAAGGTATGTTGATTTTAGATGATTTGTTGCTAGACTTGTGCAACTGGGACGGAAAATGAAAAACAAATTACTGAACATAATCGGAATAATCGCGGTTGTCGCCGCGGTTGTGATTGCGCATTATTTAACAAAACCAAAGGATGTAATTATGAACACTGGGATACGACCTGAAAATATGGATACAACTGTTCGTCCAGGCGACGATTTTTACGCGTATGCAACAAACGGTTGGCGGTCGGCGCACCCAATCCCAGACGACTATACACGATATGGTGTGTTTGATGTTTTGCACGATACCAACCTGGTGCGTGTGCGTGAAATCGCCGAAACAGATACCGGAAAAATCGGGACACTGTATAAAATCGCGATGAACACAGAAAAATTAAACGCCGACGGCGTGCGCCCAGTCGCCGCCCAGATTGCAGAAATTGACGCGATAAAATCACGCGACGAATTACCAGAATTTATTGGTCGTATGCACCAGATGACATCGGCATTTTGGGGCGACGGCGTTGCACTGGACGAAACAGACAGCACGCATTACCTGTATAACATTGGCCAGGGCGGACTGGGGCTGGCACGCGATTACTATTTTGACACAGACAAAAAAACAATCCAGATTCGCGAAAAGTATCTGGAATTTATCGCGAAACAAATGAAAAACTTTGGCATTTCTGTGGACGCAAAAAAATTATACGATTTAGAATTACGTATGGCGCGGTCTTTTTATCCAAAGGAAAAATTGCGTGACCCACATGCAAACTATCACAAGATGACACTGGACGAAATCAAATCACGTTTCCCAGGATTTGATTGGGACGCATACTTGGCCGCGCGTGGCGCAACGCGTGCGACGCAAATCAACATCGCCCAGCCCGAGGCAATCGCAGAATCAATCGCGATTATGAACGACACTGATTTGGATTTGATAAAGACGTATCTGAAATATCGCATTGTCAGTTCCGCAGACACATTACTGGACGACACAACATACGAAATATCATTTGATTTTTATAACCGCACAATGGCCGGCCAACCCACGCCAAAGCCACGCTGGAAACGCGCGGTTGCGATGCTGGACGGCACCCTGGGCGAAGAAATCGGCCACCTGTATGTGAAAAAATATTTTTCCGCAGACGCAAAAAAACGTATGCAAGAATTGGTGAAAAACCTGCAACGCGCATTGGGCGCACGTATTGAAAACCTGGAATGGATGTCCGACGAAACTAAACGCCAGGCATTACAAAAACTGGACACGTTTCACGCAAAAATCGGATACCCGGACAAGTGGCGCGATTATTCTGAATTGCACATAGACCCGAACGCGTCACTGTGGGAAAATATGCTGATTGTATCAAAATTTGAAGATGATTTTTGGCTGAACAAAATCGGTCGCGAAAAAGACCCAACCCTGTGGTATATGAACGCACACGAAATCAACGCGTATTATGACCCATCTACGAACGAGATATGTTTTCCGGCCGGCATATTACAGTATCCGTTCTTTGATATGAACGCAGACGACGCATTTAACTATGGCGCAATCGGCAGTATTATTGGTCACGAAATGACACACGGCTTTGATGATTC
>OLHA01000499.1_pt1 | contig 23116 bp, 17 predicted proteins | sample 1605961 | NCBI WGS metagenome assembly OLHA01 (sample SAMN03283288) | human gut metagenome | biome: human-associated habitat; material: feces | host: Homo sapiens | place: Peru | collected 2012
CCCATTGTCCAAAATCATAGCCGGTTACAGCGGTTTCGCCCATACCGGGAATATCACGTCGCAGCAGGCGGCGATTCAAGGCGCTGGCGGCAAGCTCTGCATCTGCACCATAAAAAAGCAGCCGTTCTCCGATGCGGACACCGATGAGCTTTTCGGGATGCTCTGTACGGAGCGCCTGATATGCCAAAACATTCGGTGCAAGCTCACGGCCTTGCGCATCGATCAAGGCACGAATATAGCCGACCACATCTGTTGTGCGCCTTGGTTCTGCATCTGTATCAGAAGTGGGAACAGCGCTGAGATATGCGAGATCATCCGAAAGATGTCCGTCTATGGCATCAACGTTATAGAGTACACCATCAATTTCCACGCGCTGCCCGACAAGATCATGGATGGCCTGTTCCGTTTTTGTATTCAGCCCATCAGCAAACGCCTGCGCTTCCTCCATGCTGGGGAACGTTTCAACGACGCGATCATCATTTACATATACGTCATGCTGAAGATTATCAAAGATGCCGAAGACATCGTCATAGGAAGTAGGCGCAAACCGCTGTGCGGCCACCGTTTCCATCGGACTTTCCACGGCTTGTTCTCTTTCAATTCGGGCACGTTCCTGTTCTGTGAAGAATTTATCCTCCCGGATGAGCTGCGCCAGTCGGCGCTGTACTTTAGCCCAGGACATACTGACAGGTTCGGCGGTGCCAAGACCGATTTGCAGCGGTTTCTCCACGTTGACAGCGCCATAAATACGCGCCAATTCTGTGGCAGTTGTCCGGTCACGAGGATGCTCCCGTATCAGCCGTGCAGCGACCTGTTTGCTTGTGAAGTCGCCATTCCACGCCCGCAGCGCATTATCAATGTCCTCCTGCGTGATCTGGTAGCGCGACGGCTCAGCCATTGTTGCCAGCGTAGGATACAGTTCATCGAGCAATTCCCGGTCCAACCGGTCACGGAATGTGGGCATATCAAAATATAGCTTTGTGAGCTGCATATCATCGGATGCCGTTACAATACGTGCAACGGCGGCTTCGCCCTCCAGATAGGCGTTTTCTTTGTCGGAGTTCTGGCAGGCGTTTACAAACGCTGCGTCTTTGGAAAGCGCGTTGCCGACACTCAGCTTGTACCTGTCAAACAGCTCCTGCAAGCCTGGCTGCGGCGGTTCAGAGGGTTCTCGAAACACTCTTGTGCCATCCGCGCCGAACTCTGCTTCATAGGCATTGATGGCGTTTTCTGCCTCGTGGTCGATGGACGGAAGCGTATATGCCGTGTGTTCATGGCTGGAATCGCCAATGCGCGAGATCGTTACATCATGCTTTTCCCGCAGCTTTTCAACGTATTTTCCCAACTCGTTTGCAGGGAAGCCGCACATGGTAACACGGCCTACTCCCTCCAAATTACGACGCGTCAGCTCAAGGCTGAGATCATCCGCAACTGCCCGTGCATCCTCGCCATACAGCTCGAAGAAGTCACCAACCTGATACAGTATGATTTCATCAGGGTGTGCCGCTTTTACGTCGTTATAGCCGTTATAAACTGCGTTCCGCAGGGCGTCCTGCTCCGTCGCCTTGTCATAGGCTGTCTGCTCATCCGGCGTAAGGTAACGGTTCAGCCGAATCAACTCAGAGATACGCGAAGCAACCTTGTTCCAGTTCATCTGAATATCCGCGCAGCCATTCTTTTTCAGTACGATACCCTTGCTGCCGTGATCTTCATAGCTGCCGCTTTCTCTGGACACAGCATGGGTTCGTCCACCGATGCCGTACTCTTTTTTCAGAAAATCGGCACTCTCTTTGGGCGTGTGTTGAGACTGAAAAAACTCATAGATGCGGGTTTTCCCACCTTCAAAGCCGCTTCCATTTGCAAGGGAAGCCGCAATTTCATCTTCGGTGATAAATCTGCCGGTTGCGGGAACAGCCACCATATCGGAGTGATACTCCTTGCGCGGCAAGGACAGATCTTCCATGCGTGTAAAAAGCGCCTGCGGGCGGTGAAAATGAAACCGCAGCAGCTCCCGGTTCTCTCGGTAGGCTTCAAGGAATACCTTGTATTCTGCCAGAAGCTGTTCCCGAAATTTCGGATTCAGCAGATCGTCCGTCAGGCGTTCCGTTTCCTGCGGGAAATTGGAGCTGTGGATATTGCCCAGGCAGGACAGATATCCCAGCGACTTAGCTTCATCCGAAAAATCGTGGTAAAGGTTCCAGACTGCAACGGCGATACCCAACCGCTCATAGCGCAGAGCTTCCGTGACTTCAAGATCGGTAGCAAATTTGCCTCCGTCCAGAAGTCCCTCGATACGCTCCGCTGCGTCCGTCCAACTGATAACCTGCGCAGAGCGAAGAAACCGTGCAGCATCGCCGTTTGCAATGTGGATGCCATCGTCCCCATACCATGCGGAAAACCTGCCGTTTTCCGTAATCAGGCCGTTGCCGCCGTAGTAGAGATTTTTGAGAAATGCCGCGCGATCCTCTACGGACTTTTGCTTGGAGAACTCCGCGGCAATTTTCATGCGTGCTTCATCCGCATTGCCGCCCGTGCGCAGGATGTGGTCAATATCATCCTGCGAAATGAACATAGAAAAAGCGGAGGGCGTAGAATAAACGCTCTCCGCTGTGTCGATATATGCAATCTGTTCCGATTCCGTAGGAAACAGGCTCATCTGATATGCCGCCGTGGGCTGTACCGGTTCTGCTTCCGGCGCGTCATTGCTCAGTTGTACACCAGTTCGTTCAGAATGATCTCTTCTGCCTGCGTTTTCAGGCTGTTCATCAGCCCCACCCACCTCAAGGGGTCGGTCTGTTTCAGGTTCTCCGTCACGCCCGCCGACTTCATCAGCTCCGGCATCATCTGCTCCAATCTCTGTCGCGCCGTCTCGTCGATCTCCCGCAGGTGCGGGAACAGCGTCTCGGACAGGATCATCTTGTTCCAAAGAATGGGGCGATGCTCCTGAAGGTATGTCTTCCGCAGCATCCCGTACTTGCCCAAAGGCTTGCTCTCCGGTTCCTCGCTCAGCTTCAGGTCGGGAATCCTGTAATCTCCGTTCTTCGTGTAAGTCAATTCGGTCATGATTCTGGCTCCTTTCGCGCTCATAATTTCGGATGGCAACTTCTATCTGCCTGAGTACCTGCTGGCTGATCTCGCTGACCGCCGTGCCCAGCGCCGCAACCGCAGCCGGGGTGTTGAAGTCGAACACGGGCATGAAATCTTCCGGTTCCAGATAGGTTTCCGGCTCCAGTCCGCACCGGCTCATAAGCATATAGATAATGCTGACTTTTGCGGCGTTCCGGAACTGTACCTCGGTGTTGAACTCATCATAATCGTCAAGATAGGAATCGTCAATGTTGTCGAGAATGTCCCGTTTGTAATCTGCCCAATATGCTCTTGCAAGCTGGGTGGATACTGACTCCATCTGCTCGACAATACCATTGCCGCCGGACACATCGTAGCTCCGCTCCAGCGCGGCAGCAACAGCGTCTTCATGCTCCGCACGGAACTGCCAGAGGTGCATGGGGCGAGAGTGCTCCCGTTCGCCGGTGTCGGCTACATCAAAGACGTATCGCAGTTGCGGCTTCTGGCCGCTTGTGTCTATAAGGGCAATGCCGGTGGAGCCTCGCCGGACAAAGCGCCCCATCTTTTTGTTCCAGAAATCGTACTCGGCGCAGGCGGTCGCGTCCGGCCGCTGTGCGTGGATCATGACCTGTTCGTTATACGGATACTTGTAGAGCCGTGCGGCTGTGCGCAGGAACTGCGTCCAGCTCTTGTAGCTGCTTGTGAGCTGCCGCTCCGCTGTGTCTGCCATCTGCCTGTATTTCTGATATTTACTCGGCATAGGGCTACCTCCTTCGGACAAAAAAATTAGAGCACCCGGAATTGGGTGCTCTATGTAAAGGAGCGGCATCTATTAAGTTGGCTTTCTATTTCCCAAAATCAAAATTTTCTCGTTTTCGGGAAATAGAAAGCATGGGCAGGTGCGTTTATCTCACATCAGGGGCAAATTCGCCGCGTGATTCATCATCCACCGGATCAGGCTCATCCTCAAACAGCGCAAGCAGTTCCAGCGCCAGCTCATTTACACGATCCGGAAGATCATCGTATCCGCGCATTTCCTGTGCTTCACCGCTCGTGTAACGCACCGATACCTTCCACGATGGAGAATCCTCATACGCCGGTTCTTCCGGAGCCTTCTGCGCATCCGAAGATTCAGCCTCCCATTCGTCTTCCCACAAATCGTCTGTGTCGGCAGTGTCGGGAAAGCCATAATCGTCCTCCCAACAAAAAACTTCGTAGTTGTTGACAATGACATTTAGAAGCTTGCGCATGTCCTTCTCCGTCAAAGTGATCTGCATTGTCCTGTTCTCCCGGTGGAGCGTTACCGTGTGTTCCTTCCGGTCAAGAGTGATATGGAGGTCTTCGCAGCAGACATCGCCGTATTCGTCAATGACCTCGCCGCAGATGGTAAATTCTATGTGGAGAATGTGAAGCTGTCTTTTGCGCTCATTTCGCGCCGCATAGGGAAATCGGTCTGCATATAGCTCTTTCGCAGCGGAAGCCACCTCCGGGCGACTGTCGTTTTGCAGATCTCTGAGCCATTCTCGCTGCTGCGTGGATAACTGCCACGGCAGATTCCACAGCTTGGTGAGGATCATTTCCTCTGACCGCTGTGCAGCAGGCAGTGCAGCGCACTTCTTGCAGATGTGCGCCGCATGGCCGCTGCCTGAAAAACTCTCGTTCGATTTGTATTCTCCGCACACCTTACAGTAGTGCCCGTGCTTCTTGTTCATAAAATCTCCGCATCTGTTTCCCAAAATCGAATTATTTTCACTTTTGGGAAGTAGACGGCTGCTCTGCCAGCCAGTCCGCAATATCCACGATCTGAATACCCTCGTATTGGTACGCTTCATCCCGGATTCTGGCGAGCACCATCTTCGGATAGGCGTCCTTGATCTGGAGCAGAGGGCTTACTTCGCGCTCAAAGGTTTTTGCGTCGCTGATGTTGTCTGAAACCTGAATATAAAGCTTTTCATTGCGCTTGATGGCGACGAAATCTATCTCTTTCTTGTACAGAACCCCGACATAGACCTCATATCCGCGCCGGAGCAGTTCAATGGCAACAATGTTTTCCAATACGCGGCCATAATCCAGATTCTTGGTTCCTAGCTTCGCATACCGGAAGGTGTGATCGCTCAGATACAGCTTATCACTGGAGGCCAGATACTTTTTTCCCTGAATGTCATACCTGCGAACGCGATAGAAAGCAAAGGCGTTGCACAGATACTGCATATAGTTCCCGACAGTTTTGTGGTTGATTTTATCCTTATTCCCTGTGAGGGCATCCGCGATATTTCTTGCAGACGTAAGATTGGAAATATTGTCCATGAGGAAATCGACAATACGGTTCATCAGGATCGGATTGCGGATTTTGTATTTCTGCCGGATATCCCTGACGATCAATGTGTCAAATACGTCTGCGATGTAGTCGTACTTGGCTTCCGGGTCTTGATAAAGATACGACCCGGCCATGCCGCCCTCTCTCAGATACCGGGAGAAAGCTGCATACCTGTCCGTGAGGGAATAATACTCGCAGAACTCACTAAAAGAGAACGGGAACACCTTCACTTCAAAGGTTCGACCAGTAAAAAGCGTAGCAAGATCTGAACTCAGGAGGAAAGCGTTTGAACCTGTGATATAGATATCGAATCTTTCCTGTGCATGGAGGTTGTTGATGGCAAGCTCAAAGTCCGGACACATTTGAACCTCGTCGATCAGGACAAAATTCTGTTTGCCATCGACATAGGAGCTTTCAATATAATCATTCAGAACATGATAATCCTTGAACTTCTCGTACTTTGTCAGGTTGAAATTGATATGCACGATATTTGCTTCCGCAATATTTGCTTCCACATACCCTTTGAACGCTTCCAGCAGCTTTGACTTACCGCTGCGTCGGACGCCTGTGACTACCTTGATATCCGGTGTCCCGATTACTCCAATCAGTTTTCGGAGATACATATCTCGGTTTATCAGTTTCATTCTCATCACCTCTGCGCTTATTATACCCATTCTATTTCCCAAAATCAATATTTTTTCGATTTTGGGAAATAGAATCACAGAGGCAAAACGGGAGCGACCCGAAAGCCGCTCCCGCCGACGCATTTTTCTTATTCGTCCGTATCGAAGTCCGGCACCAACTCCAGCTCTGCAAACTGCTCGTCGGTGATGCCGCCCAGCTTGCGCAGGGCACTGTCGGTCAGCTCCCGCAGTTCTGTTTCGTTAGGCTCCAACTGTCCGCGCATGTCGGTCAGCGCCTGCATCAGACCAGCACGGGTGCCGGTATTGTAAATGCACATTAGGTTGATCTCATCAAACGTAAAGTCACTCATGTCACAACTCCCTTTCTGCGCTTCGTTTCGGCGCACTCTTCAAAGATGTGGTATCGGCTGCGGGCTGCACTTTCAGCTTCGCAAGAATGGAGGACTTTTTGCCGGGTGTCTCCTTTCCTGTCGGCTGCTGGGCGCGGCGCTTTTCCTCGTCTTCACGCTGAACGGCCTGCGCCAGCTCCAACAGAGAAATGGGCGTGCCGGTCTTGGACTGTTCCTCCAGCTCCGCAACTGTTTTGCGCGGCCCGTTGTTGATGATGCCGTCGATCATGCCGTAATCATCCTCCATCGCCATCTCCGCGTTTTTCAGATAGTTTTCCGGCTGGAGGAAGTCAGGGACTTCCTTGAAACCGACGGTATCTACATAATGGCAGGATATCACGCCGTTCTGTTTCAGAGCAACGATGTCGCTGACGCTCAGAGAATGTCCCTGAAAATCTGCGGGACGGTCAAGGTTGAAAGCGTAGAACAGATCGTTCAGATGCTTACTGGTATCACCGTCAGCGGGCAGCTTCCCGGTATAGATGGCATCATAATTGGAGCGGTCAATTTCAATTCCATGCTGCTTGAGATATTCCGTACCTTCAAAACGGAAGTCGCAGTATGCTCCGTCCGTTTTGATCTGGTAGATCAGGTAGGCGTCCTGCGGGGTTTCAAGAAAGCGTTTCTCCGCATCTTGCAGTTTGGCCTGCGGGTCAATACCGCGCATCATGTCCCACTCGCTTCTTTCGATACCGTACATACCGGGGTGCGCCTCGATATCCTCCATGTCCAGCGCCATTTCCTCAGTGCTGTCCGCATAGAGCATGAACACGGGAACGTCCTGCATAAACAGCTCTTTCGCGCGTTCTTTGGAGAGTGGCAGCATGGTATTTCCGTCTGTGTAGCCGAACTGATACATCTGCGCAAAATCCACGCTGGGGTCTGGCATGGGATAGTCCTGTTCCAACAGCGGGATATCCGGCAGCGCATCAGCAGCATCGGGCTTTACCGCCGCTTCTGTAATCTGCTCTCCGGAGCCAAGGGGCTGCTCATTTGCATCCCGCAAGTTATTCAGCAGTTCCAGCGGCGCAAGACGGATCGGTGCAGCATCTCCGATATGGTGGAGCTTGCAAATCTCAAGCGCTGCAACAGACAGCCGCTGGCCTGTGTCGTCCAGCACGCCGCCGTCCAGCGCCTTTGCAGAACCGGCATCATAGATGGTGTAGTCGATGCCAGCATCATTGCGCTGGACGTGAATGTATTTCTCATTGTCCACCATGTAGAGCTTTTCTGTGTCCGGATCTTCTGGTGCAGGTTCCGCAGCATCTCTTGAAATACCGCGCTCCTTGCAGATTTCCGCATAGTTGCGGTCAATGTCTGTAATCAGGCCAGATGCCGTGCGGTTGATGGTTTCCAGCGAAGCCTTCAGCTCCGGCAGTTTCTTGTCCTTTGACCAGGTGGCGATATACCCGAAGCTGTTTTCGCCGGTCTCAATGCCAAAATAGGCGCAGACGGCATAGGAAATGCTCTCAGCCTGCACTTCCTCGGTGTTGCGGGAGATCTTCGCCTTTTCCGGAAACTGCTCATGCAGAAACCCTTTCACGGTCTGTTCTCCACCTAAGAAATTCAGACCGTCTTCACCCAGCGGAAGATACCCTGCATCCGTCAGGTCAATGGGCGCTGCCGTAATGACGGTCGCTGCATGATTGACGACAACGTGCTCCTGAATGGTCACGGGCAGTCCCGGATCATAGTTTGAACCGCGCAGGTCATAGGCATACAGTCCTTCGGGCAACTTCTCTCTGTCGATGCGACCGTTGGAATACAGGGCCGGTTCCTCAAACAGCTCGATCACCTGATATTTCTCGCCAATATCGTCTCTGCCATGCAGAAGGGAATGTGCGATCTCATGAATCGCCGCGCATACCGTCTGCACCTCGCTCATGCCGGTGCGGACAGCGATGCGCCGATTTTCGTCGTCGAAATAACCGTCCATGCCGGTCATGTCCTCCACGAAAACCGGCACCGGCGCGCTGCGCTTCACTGCCTCCATGAAGGCCTCGTAATTCTGCACATTGCCGGTGAGATCGGCGGCGAGCTGCGGGAGGGGCTTGCCCTCTGTCTGGCTCACATCAAAAACTGTGACCGGCTTGTACATCGGAATCTTAATCTCTTTCTCTTCCATGATGGCCTTACCGTCAGCATCCAGCATGGGGAGCTTGGTGTCCGGGTCGAGCTTTGCTTCTTCGATTTTCTTTTTGTACGGCGTCGGGGCAATAATCTTGATGCCTTTTTCGCCTCTCAGCACATTGCGCCCGAACTGGTCGCGCCATTTGTTGAAACCTGCAACGACGGTGGCATCCGGCTTCTGCATATAAATGAGCATCGTGTTGTTGACGCTGTACTTGTGGAAGCGGCTCATAGTACGGAGATACTGCCGGTATTTATCACTCTGAAACAGCTCCTGAATCCCTTTTCGATGCTGTCCGTGATCTCTTTGAGCCTGTCCTTATTGGACTGCTTTTCTGCCATATACGCTCCTTTCCGGGATTCAAATCCCTGCATATGATTAGCCCCTGCGAGGACATGGGAATCCTCGCAGGGGCATGGAGGTTATTCGGATTTGGGGATGGTGCCTCTGACCGGAGGCTTGTACCCGGCCTGTTTTGCACGCTCACTGGCGGCTCGGCGGCGCTCTTCACTGTATGGCTCCCGGATGGAGATGCAGTTTTTCGGTACGATGAAGCAGACAGAGCCGGAACGTCCCTTATTATCCGGGTAGATCTTGTCCGGCTGCCGCCGATGCAGTTCTTTGAGCCGTGCTTTGAGCTTCTTATCGAAGGTATACACGCTGGCGGTATCGTCCGCATCCGAAAACAGGATGATGGTCTCACGCTCTGAAGGTTCCAGTCTCATCGGGCTGCCTCCAGCATGGAAACGGCAAACCGGCGGCAAATCCTGTGAAAAAGGCGGCTGGCCGATGAAGCAAGGGTCATTTCAAAGGCAGTCGCAATCTCCAGATATTTGCACACTTTCGTGGGTACATACCCTTTATGGGGATCGAAACCCAGCCGCATACCCAAAACCGTCCGATCCCGATATCCCAGCTTCTCAAAGACGGACATAACCGTTTCACACAGATTGTCGATGGCGTCGCAATGGGCACTGAAAGTGGGAGCGTTCTCGCCCTGCATGGTGAGAATCGCTGACAGGATCAGATGCGCCGCACGCATTTTATGAATACTGTTTTCCATTTGCTTTCCCTCTTTCAAATTCCAGCCGGTAAGCTGTCTTCGTGCCGTCGTCCTCCAGAACGATATAGGCGTCGTAGGTCTTGCCGGTTTTCTCGGAGAAGATGCCGCTGGCAAACGTTTTTCCGTCTTTCAGCAGCGCTTCCGCCATCTTCTTTGTCAGGTTGATCTTCTTCGCGGCAAGAAAACGGTTGTCTCGCCAAAGGCCAAAATGGCAGTCGTTCCGCTCACAGAAATAGCCCTTTTTGCTCTCGGTCACATCACTGCCGCAGCGCGGACATTTGCCGACGACCGTTCTTCCGGACGGGAACAGTACATCGGCTCCCAGCACCGTTTTATAGGTCTTGACCAGTTCGCAGACCATATCGCGGATACCCTGCATAAAGGCTTCCGGGGATTCTTCGCCGCGCTCGATCTCCTTGAGTCGGTGTTCCCATTCAGCAGTCATCAGGGGCGATTGAAGCTGTTCCGGCAGCACAGTAATCAGGGAGACCCCGGCATGAGTAGGAATCAGATTAACGGTCTTTTTGCTTTTCTTGCGCTCCACAAAACCGGTAGCCACCAGCTTTTCCAGAATGGCCGCGCGAGTGGCAGGCGTCCCAAGTCCCTTGCGTTCGGCATCTTCGGGCATTTCCTTTGCACCGGCGACCTCCATCGCAGAAAGCAGCGTATCCTCCGTGTAATGCTTGGGCGGCGTGGTCTTGCCCTCCTTGACGGCGGCAGAATGAACCGTAAAGGTCTGCCCTTCATCCACGGGCGGCAGTGCCTTTGTCGCATCCGCAGATTCATTCTCACCCTTGCCGGAGTGATATGCTTCCGTCAGCGCCCGCCAGCCGGGATTCATGACCGTGCGGCCTTTCGCGCTGAAATTGTGTCCGGCACATTCCAGCGTTACCGCCGTTTCCGTGTATTCATGGGACTGCGCGACGGCGCAGAGCAAGCGCAAGGCGACCAATTCCAGAACAGCACGCTCTCCGGCAGGCAGGCTGGTGAGCGCAGCTTCTTTGAAATTGGCAGTGGGAATGACCGCATGGTGATCGGAGACCTTTTTATCATTGACGACCTGCGCGGCATTTACATGAATCAAGACGCCACCCACCTTCGGCATTGCCGCAGCTACATTGCTTGCGAGTGCAGGCAAACCGTCTGCCATATCCGAGGTCAGATAGCGGCTGTCGGTACGGGGATAGGTGCAGAGCTTCTTTTCATAAAGGCTCTGGAGGTAGTCCAGTGTCTGCTGGGCGGTGAAGCCAAGAATCCGGTTGGCGTCGCGCTGCAAGGTGGTGAGGTCATAGAGGGCGGGCGGCTTTTCAGATTTGTCCTTGCGCTCCAGCCTTGCGACCGCAGCGGTCTGATTGGCGCAGGACTGGCTCAAGGTATCGGCATCCGCTTTGCTTTTCATGCGTTCGCTGCCAGCCTCAAATCCCGGAAGCCCCAGCGTGACCGTATAGAACGGCTCCGGCTTGAAAGCGTCGATTTCCGCTTCCCGCTGTACGATCAGCGCCAGCGTAGGAGACACCACACGCCCAACATTCAGCGTGCGGTGATAGAGAACGGAGAAAAGCCGCGTGGCGTTGATGCCCACCAGCCAGTCGGCCTTGCTGCGGCAAAGCGCCGACGCATAAAGATTGTCGTATGCGCTGCCGTCTTTGAGCGTTTCAAAGCCCTTGCGGATCGCCGCATCTTCCATGGACGAGATCCACAGGCGTTTCATGGGCTTGTCGCATTTGTTGAGCATATAGACCGTGCGGAAGATGGATTCGCCCTCGCGCCCAGCGTCGCAGGCATTGATGACCTCGCTCACATCTGCCCGATGCATGAGTGTGTTGAGCAGGGCAAGCTGCTTTGCCTTATCTCTTGCAAAGGAATACTGCCAGCTCTCCGGCAGGATGGGCAGATCGTCGTAGCGCCATTTGGCATACTTTTCGTCGTAGGTCGCGGCTTCGGCCAGCTCTGCCAGATGTCCAAAGCACCAGGACACGATGTAACCGCTGCCCATAAAATAACCGTCCTTGCGCTCATTGGCTCCAAGGACGGCAGCGATGGATTTTCCAACAGAGGGCTTTTCCGAAATTACCAGCTTATACACGTTCTGCATGGTCAGTTGTCTCCTTTTTCTCTTTTTTGTGCATCCCGAAAACATCGAAATTTACATCAATGGCCACGAGAATCCGCTTCGCGCTCTCCAGCACCTTCGGGCGATTCTCGCAGGTGGCCTTATACGTCAGATACTCGCCGTAATAGTCGGGCTTGATGGGCATATGGCGAATGGTGGATCGTATCATTTCTTCCACCGTATCTGCTTCCTCCATGGTCGTGTAGGGGTCGGAACTGTCCAGCATTTCCCGAAGCGTGGAAAACGTCTTATCTTCCTCCTGTCCCGTCCGGATCAAGTACTTGATATACGCGGAAAACAGCAGCGTAAGAGATTCCATTTCAAAGCGGGAAAGCTCGTCCAGAATGTGGTCTTTCAGCCAGTACATTTCCTCTTTTATAAATCTGCGAACGTCGTATGACCGCAGGGTCTTGAGCGCGTCGGGCGAAAGCTCCGGCATGGAAACCTCATCCTCCGCCAGCGAGGAAATATCATAGATTTCAAACGTTTCCGGTTTCTCCGGCTTTTCCGGCGCATCCTCCAATTCGTCCAGATCATCCAGAAATGTGAAGTCGGTGGTTTGCTTCTTCGGCTTGCCGATTTTGCGGATTTGGGAAATGATGTCATCCATGATGTAGAAGAAGAGATAAATCGCGTTAAAACCGGCAATACAGCCAATCACAATAAACAGCGTGGTCATTCTGCATCCTCCTGTTCTGCATCGCCGGTGCTTTCCGGCTCATCCGGTTCCGTTTCGTAGTCCGTATCGTCCTCATCCTCACCGTAGTCATAATCGTCCAGATCGACCGGCCCCTTGGCGTCCAGCTTTTTCTTGCGGAACTTGAACCAATAGAGCGCGCCGCCGCCACCCAGAAGCAGCAGAAGCAGGAGCACTACAGCGCCGCCGCTGGATTTCTTTTCAGGTTCGGGTTCCGGCTCCGGCGTGACCTCCGGCACCTTCTCAACGACCTTCTCCTTGCCGGTACACTCTGCCATGTTCGTTTTGCAGACCTCGCAGGAGGTATTGACGGCTCCGGCCTCGCACTTCGTCGTGCAGGAGCAGGCCGGTGCTGCCTTATCGCCGTCAATCAGCGCCAGTAGATCGGCTTCATCCACAAGATTCAGAAAATAGGTCTCGTAACGCTCTCCGTCCTCGTCCAGTGGCTTGTCGTAGTCAATCACCAGATAGAAGGTTTCACCGTTGCGGGTCTCGATGGTAATAAACTGCTTATTGCTGTATTTGTCGTAAAGCAGATCGCGTGTGACGGAATTGCCGTTCTGCGTAAAGCCGGTGCCATCCTCTTTCGTGATAGGTTCCGTGGTGGGAGCCGGAGTCTCAGAAGATGCCGGAGTCTGTGCAGGCGAGCCTGCACTTTTGCTTCCACCACCGCTTCCAGAGGATGTACCGCCGCTGCCACCGGATGAGCTGCCGGAGCCGCTGCCGGATGTATTATTCTTGCGGCAGTCACAATCCGCAGGACAATGTTCGTCGTGCTGGTCATCGCCGGTGTCCGGCGTGGGTGTCGGTTCCGGTTCTTCTTCGTAGAACGGATTGGCAAGTACAACATAGTCCGTCCAGTTTCTGGCGTTGTCCAGCGCGTCAATGTAGAGATAGGCATCGTCCGTCAGGTTATCAATACGGATGTTCAGCTCGCCATTGTCGAGAGTCGTGTAAAGCTCGTCATTGACAAAGACCGCAGCAATGCCGGAAAGCGCATCGCTGGCTTCCACGCGCAGAAGCGTACCATTGATACCGGCACGGAGCGTGGGTGCGTCAAAGTCCATGCAGTACACGTCTAGAAACAGTTCGTGTTCAACACCCATCGGATCGGTGACAAAGAAATACACGGTGCCATTGTCCGGCATCGTGCGTTCTAAATATCCGTATTCATTCCATTCATCCGTCACATCAAAGCGGTCAGCATCGTCCTCATCGCTGAACGCGGCCTCGATTTTGACCCAGCCGGTCTCATTTTTGTCAATCAGACGGACGGTGATCGTGACCGGCGTATTGTGCCAGCCGAGAGGAATTTCCGCGTCCAGCTCATAATCTGGCTCCAGCACAGGCATATCCGTAGGCTCCGGTGGGATAGAGGGTTCTTCCGGCTCCGGCGTGGGTTCCGGTGTTTCCTCTGCGCCGGGAGTCTCGGCAGGAGGTTCTTTCGTGGGTTCGGAATCTGCCTCCATTTCTTCCTCTACAATTTCAAGGGTGCTATCGGGTGCGGCATCGGGCACGTCTGTGCCTTCCTCTGCAAGCGCCATGCCGGTCATGGTGAAAAACACCAGCACAAGGCTGAGCATGAGCGCGATGATGCGGATTGTGCGCGGAGTCTTCTTAGTTTTCTTCAGGTGCATTTTCCATATCCTCCTTCTGTGTGCTGAAAAACGGCGAACCGCCTTTCTTAATGTGCATGAGGTACTGCGCCAGCTCTTCCATCGTCATGCCTGTGGCGCGGGCAAGGCCGACAATATCCTCATTTTCCAGTTTGATGACGTCCTCGTCGATCTCGCGGTTGCGGGACTGGAGCATGGCGATTTTACCGTCATTCTTCGCCCGCTCCGCTTTGAGCTTGCTGATTTTCGGGTTCATAGTTCCTCCTTATGGTGATGGCAAACGGCCAAATTGATAGAAATGCTGCTGCCAATATGATGAAGTAATGTCGCTGTACTGAATGGGGTCGCCGCAGTGCAGCATGGTGTTATTTCCCACATAAATGCCGACGTGGGACGCGCCGGTGGTGTCATACGTTCCCTGAAAGAAGATCAAATCTCCGGGTTTCGCGTTTGCCGGGGAAACATAGGCGCATGTCTGCCGCAGTCCTTCTGCGCCCAGACGGCCAAAGTTCCAGCCGAGGCCGCAGTTGTTGTAGACGTATGAAACGAAGCCGGAACAGTCAAAGGATGTAGGCGGTGAGCTGCCGCCCCAGACATACGGGAACCCAAGGTATTTTTCCGCTTCTTTGATGATGGCGGCGAACTGTTCGTCCTCCAATGCTTCCGGCGGGATCTCGTACTTTGGATACTCGCTGCCGTAATACTTGCCAACATAGGAAGAGCTTCCGAACAGGTCAGGCCGGTTGCCCAGCGTGCCCATATACATGGCATAGAGCGAAAGCTGCTCCTGCGACATGATATAGACCGGAACATGACTGAGGTTGAAGTTTTCCAGCTTCACGGTGCAGATATAGTAGGTGTACGGTACCTCTACCTCGTATTCGTATTCCTCCGTGACCCAATCCTCCAACTCGTAGTCATAATAGGTGTAGCTGCCGGTTCTGGTCTCCGTGCGGTATCTGGTTTCCGTCTCCACGGTCTCCGTAAGGATATACTGCTTTTCAAACAGCATATCCAAAATCCCGCCGACCTCCGAGATTGTCCATTCTCTGCCCATCAGCGCGGTGATTGCGGAAATCAAAACATACGGATCGTGTTCGATGTCGTCCAACTCATAGTGGTATTCGTCGTAATCGTGCTCGGCTTCGTAGTTATCCAGCCTTGCCTGTAATTCTGCCTCCATCGCGCAATACTGCGCCTCTGCCGCCAGCATATCCTCATCCAGAGACGGATAGGTGGAAGCAGCAATGGAAGAGCTTGCCCCCTGGAACATCAAGGAACAGGAGGAAAACAGGTTGGTGAACAACAGGAAAACCGCCGCGATCAGGCCGACGATGAGAAAGCCTTTCTTGTGCCTGGCAACAAACTCTCCGGCTTTCTTTCCAGCCTCCGCGCTTTTTTCTGCCGCCTTTTTTGTGATCTCCGACGCTTTGACTGTATTCGCTGTGCCGCGTCCGGCTTTTGCGGCAGCGTACTCCCGCTTGATTGCGCGTTTCTGTTGCCAGCGGGAATACGGATTGGAGGAAAAGCCGTCGTTCTGCTGTGCAAACTCCTGATTCAGCGCCTTTACATTTGCCTTATCCGCCTTTTTCTCCGCCCGGTGCGCCTTGCGGTATGGCTTAAGCGCATGGGCATGGTGGATTTCTCGCCCCACCTGATAGGCGCTCTCGGCATCTTCCGCCAGCGTATTGGCGGCGTCCACACCGGCATTGTCGCCGTCATTGCTCTGCCGCACTTCCCGGTGAACGCCGTGCAGCACGGTGTCACCGGAAACCTTCGCGGCATGGCTGAGTTTGGAGGGCGGCTTCTTTTCCTCAAAAGAAAGGCGTGTTGTGATCTTCCCATCAGAATCCGCAACACGCTGCTTTACCTCTTTCTTTGGAACCTTCGCTTCGGCCTTTTCCAGTTTCTTGAGCCTCTTGTCTGCTTTCTGGATAGTAGGCGCAAGCTCCGGGGAAGCACGCTCTTCCTCAGTAAATTGCAGCCTTGGTGCTCGTTTTGCCATAGAGCATCACCTCACTCTCATAAAAAATGGACTTATTTATGCAATCTCGCCCAGCATGGAAAGAAACAGCGCCTTACCCTTGGGCGTCACCAGCGTGTACACGCCTTGATGTCCATTGACGGCGATGTAGTCTTTTACGAAGAACAGACCATCGTCCGCTGCTTTGGCGTAGGGCATGAGACTGCCGGAAGGAGCGCGGTAAAGGTAGCGCTTGCGGATAAGAAAAGCGGTAAACATCTTTTCCGGCACCTTCAATTCTTTTGCCGTGGCGCGGATATTGGTGCAGCTTTCCGGGTGGATGAACGCATCGTAGTAATCTGCCTTGGGCTTGGCGCGGTCAAGCTCCTGCCGCAGCCGCTCGTTTTTCTGCTGCTCTGCCAGCATCCGGCGTGCAAACTCATAGATCAGGTTGGGATTCTCCAATACCTGCTCCAACAGGGATTTCGTCATATACCCGCCGTACTTGCGGATGGCCGGAATGACCTCATGGGTGATCCAGCGCTTGAACGCCTTTGCCTCAGGCTTGCGGGAACCGAGAATCAAGGTATAGAGGCCGGGTTCGTTCACAGCGTTTACCGGAAGCCCGTTGCTGGCACCCTCGATTGAAACGAGGGTGCGCTCGTCTGCATCCAGACGACGCATAGCATCGGTGGGATTCCCAATCTCCAACGCCCGACACACATCGACTGCCACAAACCACGGTTCACCGTCGATGGTCAGCGTTCGGATTTTGCCAAAGGCCGCGTTTTCAAAGGTCATCAGTTTATTATCCATGTTTCGTCTGTCCTCCTTGCTGCGGTCAGGAAGATACTTCCTGCGGCTTTGTCGTGAGCACCCGATACAGCTCCGTGTCCTTGGGGAAGCGGTCTACAAAGGGCAGGATAATGTTCCCATAAAACAAAAGGCCCTCGCCTTCACCGGAATGGGTGACATACGAGAGCTGGTGCGGGGAGATATTGAGCTGCTTTGCAAGAATCTGCCGGTCTCCGCTGGCCTGGTTCAACATATAAATGTAGTCCGAATTTTCAAAGATGTTCTCCACCTCACGGGAGGAAAGCAGGTCTTTGACGTTTTGGGTGATACCGGTCGGCATCCCGCCCCATTTTCTGAATCTCTTCCAAATCTCAATGGTATAGCTTGCCGTCTGTTCCTCTTTGAGAAGCAGGTGCATCTCGTCGATGTAGTAGCGGGTGGATTTGTGCGCCTCACGGTTGACCGTCACCCTGTTCCATACCTGATCCTGGACGATCAACATGCCGATTTTCTTGAGCTGCTTGCCCAATTCTTTAATGTCATACGCCACCACACGGCTGTGAACATCAACATTGGTCTGGTGGTTAAAAACATTAAGGGAGCCGGTGACGTAGATTTCCAGCGCCGTTGCGATGTATTGCGCTTCCTTCTCATCCTGCTTCCGCAGTTCATCATAGAGATCACCGAGAATGGGCATGTTCTCCGGGCGCGGGTCGTTGAGATAATTCCGATAGACCAGCCGCACACAGCGGTCGATGATAGTTTTCTCGACCGGCATAAGGCCGTCCTTGCCGCCCACAATCAGCTCGCACAAGCTGAGAATGAAGTCGGATTTCAGGCTCAGCGGGTTCTCATCATCCGAATAGTTGAGGTTCAAGTCCATGGGATTGATATAGTCCGTAGAGGTGGGCGAGATTTTAATGACCTGCCCGTGCAGATGCTCCACCAGCGGGCCGTATTCCGCTTCTGGGTCGCAGATGATGATATCGTCGTCCGTCACCAGAAAGACGTTTGCAATCTCACGCTTGGCGCTGAAGCTCTTGCCGGAGCCGGGCGTGCCCAAAATCAGGCCGTTCGGATTCTTCAGTAGCTTCCTGTCCACCATGATGAGGTTATTGCTCAGGGCATTGATGCCGCAGTACAGCGCCTCTTTTCCCGTCTGGAACAATTCCTGGGTGGTGAACGGCACAAAAATGGCAACGCTGGAGGTCGTAAGCCCGCGCTGGATGGTGATCTCATTCAGCCCCAGCGGGAGGCTGCTCATCAGCCCTTCTTCCTGCCGGAAGTCCAATGTCGTCAGTTGGCAGTTGTATTTCTGTGCAATGGAGTTGGCCTGAAACACATTGTTTTTGAGCTGCTGCATGGAGCCTGCGGTATTCAGAATGATGAAGGTCAAAAGGAACATGCGCTCATTCCGGCTTTGAAGCTCCTGCAAGAGCTTTTTCGCTTCATTGCCGTAGGTGGCAAGGTCGGACGGGATAATATCCATATCGTACCCGGCGCGGATGGCCTTTTTCTGTTCCTCGATTTTCATTTTATCCAGGTCGGTAATTTTGCGCTTGATGGTCTTGATGGCCTTGACCTGATCCACCGACTGAATGTGCATGGACACGATCACGGAGCTTTCCATGTCAAGAAAATCCGCCAGCATACGGTCGTTCAGCTCCGGCGCGAGAATCTGCAAAAACGACGCGCGGCCGTATTTCTTTCCAACGGCAAAGCTGCTGCCGGTTCGGAACTCAAAGGAGCTGGGCGCAATAAAGTCCTTGACGGAGAGGCCGGAGGGAGCAAGCCAATCCCACGAGAACCGGAACGGCTCCTGTTCGTCCATGTGAAGAACATCGTGCATCAGCTTGAGCCGGTCGTGCCCGTTCAGCGGCTCTGCCTGCACACCAAGGCGCTTGAAGTTATTGAGGATGTCAATTTCAATACGCTCCAGCCGGGGCTTTGCGGTTTTCAGATTGTCTGCCTCCACGCCGAAAGTAATGAATTTGGTTTTGACAAGCCCGTTATTGCCGCGTGCAAGCTGCATTTGCAGCATCTTTGTGTACTCTGCGCGGAGCTGGTTGAAAGCATCCTCTTTCGGCGGGATTGCGATGGTCTGTGCGTAGCTGTCCTTGTTGGCGGCGAGGTTTACGAAGGAAAGTTGGAAATGGATGGAGCTGTCAAAGTAATTGAGGAAGTCGCACCATGCGTCAAAAATGGCGGTCTTGTCCTCGTTCTGGTTGAGCTGATAATTGATGTCCTGAAACTGCACCGTTTTGCTGTAATAGTTGTCTGTCACCCGGCAGATGCCGTCCGGGAACATCCGCTGAAAGGGAATGGAATCCTGCGCCGACTTATGCCGTTTGTCTGTGTTCTTCGCTCTGGCAATGGCAGATTCAATCTGCTTTCTGTCGGCGCGGCTTAACTTTGTTTTTTCCTGAGACAATGCGGTAAACCTCCTTATCCAGAATGTCCTGCCGTTGCAGCACGGCATAAAAATTGTCCGTTTCATAAGGCCGCACCTTGGGGCGGATGAAACAGACCTGAATGATGTTTTTGATGATCTTCTCCAGCGGCAGGCCATTTTTCTCATACATGGCGAACAGGAAGAACGGCAGCATGACCACGATCATGCAGATCGCCGCCGCGCTGTTGGAAAGGCTCTGCCGGAGCAGGAAGAACAGCGGTACGCCCACCGCTGCGCCGCTGCCGAAGCAAACAAGCTGTCGCTTGGTCAAATTGAAGAGAACTTTGGTCTTTACGGCGTTCAAGTCCTTGGGGACGGGTACATAGGCCACTTGCAATCACCTCCGTCAGTGGCTGTTGAACAGGCTCTTGGCAAGCGAGCCGGTCTTGAAAAGCGTGAAGCACAAAAGCACCGTATAGCCCATACAGCTCCAGATGGCCGTGGAAATATTCGTATCCACGATCATGTTCTGTACAAGCACAGCATAGATGGCGACACAGATGATAATGAGAAAGCCCTGAAAGCCGAGCGCAAACAGGCTTCTGAGATAGTTCTGTCCCATCTGGCCCCACTCCCGGTTCATTGCCGTCGCCATGGGGATCGGGGCGATGGAGGTCACAAGATAGATTTCTATCATGCGCCCGTACACGATGATGAAGATGCAGATGTTCAGCGCGTTCATGGTGAGTCTTACAATGGTGGCTTGCAGCCACAGGACGAGCAGAGACCAGACCTCCATTTCATTGAGCCGTGCTTCCAAATCCACAAGGCTGCTTGCCAGATCAAGGCTGACATTGCCGACCACGACGCCGGAAGCGTTGCTGACCACGCTTTGCGCCACATCAAACACGCCCATGACGATGTTCCATGTGTTGCTGACAATGAGCACCGCACAGGCCGTTTTGAACACCCATTTGAAGATGAACCAAGTATCGACTTCTCCGTGCATGTTGTTTTTGTCCGTAATGATCTGAATCAGCTCCATGGTCATTACGATGGCGAGGATCACACCGGCAATGGGCAGGATCACGTTGTCTGATAGGCTGCGGATCATGTTGTAAATGCCACCGTTCCAGCCCTGCGGCGTTGCGCCGACTTGACCGGCGATCTCTCCGACTCTTGTGTTCACGGTATCAAAGAGGCCGGACAGCGCATCCGTGATGCCGCCAATCAGGATTTCTTTGAGCCAATCGGTGAATTTCTGCCATATTAAATCCAATCGATTTTCCCTCCTTCCGTTGGCTCCCCGCATACCGGCGAGAGCCGTATAAGATTGCTGCGCTCGTTTTCATTCTCATGTGCACCTGAAAATGAAGCAGACCGCAGAATAGCCGGAGTTCCGGCTATGTATCAGGCGGGCAATGCCGCCTGCAATCAGCTATGTGTGTTGAGCGCTCGGAACACCTGTACTTCCAGATCAAGGCGTGGAGCCTCCGCGTTGCAGCATGGCAGCGTCCCGTCTGTGGGGAGCAGATTCTCACGTGCAAGACGTTCCCGGACAGCCGCAGCCGAGAGTGCACCGAAGTTTCGGATTTGTGCGGATGAGCACAGGAAAATAATCACTTCGCGGACAGTTTTTATATCGTTCCGGCTAAGCGGGTTGCGGAGCTTGGCGGGCAGTTGCAGGGCTTCCAGTCCCTGATAATACAAATGCGTCGGAGAGGTAATGCCGCAGCGTTCACAATACAATCGTTCCTCTGTCTGGAGTTGCTGCCGCAGATATGCGGTTCGCGCTTCAAAGCCGTCTGTGATGTAGTACAGCCACGCGGGATTTTTGTGCAGCCAACGCAGCGCGTCCCGGATGATGTTCCTCGTCCGGCTCTCCGAGAGGTTATAGTGCAGGCCAATCGCTTTATAGCCGATGCCCTCGCAGAAATGGTGTCGGAGCACGATCTGTTCACGCTCTGAGAGTGCGGACAGGGCGTATTCCAACCCCTTGTGCTGGTCTTCCGTCAGCTCATCATAGGAGATCATGCGCTGCGTTTCTTCGTTGAGGTGCAGGGCAGAAAGCAGGTTTTCGGGGTAACGGTATCTTCTGGGCATTGGTGTATCCTCCTGAAAAAAGTAAAAGTCGTTGTGTGTCGAACATCCAGAGCGAAGGGAGCAGCCCGTTTATATGGGCTGTTCCCTTGCTTCTGAATGGGATGCAAGGGCGGCATCAGCCGCCCTTGCAGGTCTGCCGGTGTTTAGCCGAAAAGCCCGGTGAGCAACGGCACCAGCAGAAGGCCAACCAGCGCAACGCCGCCACCGGCCATGAGCTGTTTCATCCCCTGGCTTTTAGCCCCCGGATTATCATTTCCGTAGCCCTCCAGCAGGTTAATGACGCCCCAGATTCCGAGACCTGCGCCAAGGGCAATAACCAAAGTTTGCAGAACATCGACAGCAGAGTTAAAGAAATCCATAAATGTGTATGCCGGAATATGCGGGATATTGGGTTAGAAATGGGTTCTCACAATGCAAGCGCCGGAATGAAAACCGCTGCGCGGCTCCCGATTCCGGCGTCTCCTTTCAATTATTGATTGTTTTTGTTCGTTCCGGCCTTGCAGTATGAGCCGGTGTCTTCTGTCTGTCATGGTGTATCAAGCCTCCTTGCCTTGATAAATCTTTATGAAAAAGCGGGCTGTTCACCCGCTGCTTCATCCTCTTCGGACACGTCTACCTCAAAGACATTGTAAGCCTCGTCCTGCTTCGGCTTGAGCCAGTGAGAGAGGAACTTTTCAATATCAAATTCATTTTTGGGGTTTGCGTCCGACAGGTATTTGTAATTCTTGTGCTGTGTGATATCAAACTTATTGGACAGAAACGGCCGCACGCCGCGAAGCTGTAAGATGCACTTGGAGCCGTCCAGCACGGCAAGCTCATCCACGCTCATCAGCTCCTTGCCCAATTTCTGATAGTTCAGTGAATGGGAAACCTCGCGGCCGCGGCTCTCGCCGGTATTGAAGGTGTCGATGGTCTCTTTTCCCAACGCCTGATTCAGCTCTTTCAACGTAGTCGGCTCCTTACCGCCGAGGAAAATCGAGGTGTCACAATTCCCGATAATCGTATCGGCGTTGTCCTTATACAGTGCCTTGAGCTGAGACTGCGCCTGCAAGACGAGACAGGCTGAGATCTCACGGCTGCGGATAGTCGCCATGAGTTTTTCCAGATTCGGAATTTGCCCGATGTTTGCCGCTTCGTCGATCAGGCAGCGTACATGCACCGGCAGGCGGCCTTTGTACTGGTCGTCAGCCTTTTCGCACAGCAGGTTAAATAACTGGCTGTAAATCATGGAAATGAGGAAATTGAAGGTGCTGTCGGTATCGCTCATGATGAGAAACAGCGCCGTCTTTTTGAATGTTCCGTCTTTGGCATCCGGGTTGTCGTATATCTTGTCACCCAGCGTATCCAGCTCCAATTCATCATACATGGTGATCTCCCGCAGCTCCGCGATATCAAATGGGGCAAGGCGTGCGCCGCAGCTAATATTGATACTCTTAGCTGTCTTGCCGGCGGCTAATTTGTATTTTTTATATTGCCGCACCGCAAAGTGGTTGGGCTTGTCCTTCTCCAGCTCCTTGAACGCGATATCCACAGGATTTTCAAAGGTTTCATCGTCCTCGCGGACTTCCATGGCGTTGACTAGCTCAATGAGCGTGGCGAAGTTCTGCTCTTCTTCGGGGGCTTCGTAGTGGATGTAGCCGATCAGGGCGCAATACAAAAGCGTCTCTGCCTTCACCCAGAAATCGTCGCCGGATTTGCCGTCTCCCTTGGTATTGCAGATCAGGGTGTTGACCAGCTTCAGAATGTCCTTTTCCGAGTGGATGTAGGCGAAGGATAGTGATAGGTAAGCCCCTGATATCATCTCAGGCTTTTCCCCCACTCTACACC
>OLHA01000502.1_pt1 | contig 23023 bp, 26 predicted proteins | sample 1605961 | NCBI WGS metagenome assembly OLHA01 (sample SAMN03283288) | human gut metagenome | biome: human-associated habitat; material: feces | host: Homo sapiens | place: Peru | collected 2012
ACTATTCCATTTTCCTGCTTTTTTACAAAAAAAAGTTCAATTTAATGAACTTTTATCCCATAAATTCAATAATAAAAGGACCTAAAAGTAACAACAAAATTAAAGGTACAATAAATAAAACTGAGATTATACTAACTTTATTAGGTATTTTATTAATCTTCTCTTTAATTTCCAATATTTGTTTATCTCTTAAAAACTCAATTTGATTATACATTGTATCCAAAATGCTATTTCCAAATAAATTTGTCTGGACAATATTTAATATAATATTATTAACAGTTTCTGATGGAATTCTATTTTTCATACTCTCTAACGCTTCCATTAATGATTTACCAAATTTCATTTCAAATAATGTCTTTTTAAACTCATCACTTAATTCTGATTTTGTATTAAAACAAGTTATTTCTATAGCACTTTCTAAATCTCTGCCTGATTCTAGTGTAAGTGTTAAAATTTCAAAAAATGATAACGCTTCATGATCTAATTTTCTTTCACGTTGTTTAAGTGGCCTTTCAAGTAAAAATATTTCAAATAAAACATAATATGCAACAACTATAAAAGGAGCATATATATAACTTAAATCTCCACTATAAATTACAATTATAAAAATAACTAAAGATGTGATAACACGCAAATTCATAAAGGTAATTGCGTCAAATTTAGCGTTATTTCCAAGCATTGTTATTTTTGTTTGAATACTTTCAAGTGTTTTCTCTCTATATAATCTGCTTGATAGTGAACTATTATTTTTTTTCATTTAATCACATCCTTATTTTCATAACACGTCTTACTACAATAATATAAGAAATATAAATAATTAAAGCAAAACCTAAAATAATCATACCAATTGGGGTTGTATATAAACTTATAAAATAATCTGGATTTACAAGTGATATAATAAGTACCAAGAATACTGGTAAGAATGTAAGCAAATACATTATAATTCTTGAACTTCCAGTTAATGAACGTAATTCTAACTTTAATTTCTTCTTATTAAAAAGCGTTCTTTCTATCGAAGAAAATACTTTAATTATATTACCACCTGTTCTATTTAGAATAGTAAGTGACGCTGTTAAATAATTTACTTCCTCTATATTAATTCGACTTGCAAATTTAGCAAAAGCAACATCAAGTGAAAGTCCAAATTGAAGTTGTAAATGCATTAATTTAAACTCATCAGCAATTGGCCCATCTAATTCACGTGTAACAATTTCAATAGCTTGAGTAATACTTCTTCCTGATTTAAAGGAATTATTCATAACAATAATTGCCTGTAATAAATCATTTTCTAATCTTCTTCTATATTGTTTATATTTTAAAATATAATATATATCTAAAAGTAAATATCCTAAAATAATTGGAATAAAAACCTCTTCTAAAGCTAATGTTTTAAACTGTATTGTTTTAGCAAATATAGCCAAAATTAATACAACAACAGAAACTATAATCTTACTACAAATAAGTTCCATACTATCTTTATGTATGTTATCAACTATTCCAACATATTTATCAAATTTTTTACTATGTTTTGTTATAAATACTGATTTTGACACAATCGGCTTTATATATTCAATCATTTTAAGGTAAATTGATAAAAATTTATCAAACATTGAATATGTATATTTTTTTAAAGGTTCAACACTATATTTAGTAATTCTTTTTTCTAATTTAACTGCTCTATTATAAATCGTAAGATAAATTAAAAATGGTAAAAGACACAAAACAATTAAAATTTGCCATATTCTTATTATTCCTATATTGCTATCAGTAACATTAATATTAATAATTTTAGTAGCAACATTACCTGACGTATCAGAAACAGTATATTTTAATTCTTTGATGCCTGTTTTATTAAAATCAAGTTCATCGTAGTTTGTTACGAGTGACTCTAATAAGTCACCATCATAATTATCATACACTGTAACCCCATCTAAAGGGTTAATAGTGTCTTCACCTTTTCTATATTCAATTGTTTGATTATTATAGTCACTTATAGTAATTTTTGGTGCTTCCTTATCAATAACATAAATTCCACTATTAATAACTCTATTATTACCAAGTGAATCTGTTGTAATAATTTCTAACTTATAATTTCCTGTTTCACTTAAAATAATATTAACCGGTTTATTAGAATTAACTAGGACATAATCATTATAAATTATATTTGGATTGTCAAGTTCACCATCAATGATTAAATTATCAGATGAATTCTTAAAGATACGATACTTAAAACTTACAGTATTGGAGTCAGGTGTAAATATTATATCAAGGTCCTGATTTGTAGGTGCAAGTGAATAACCTAAGCTTAAACCACTATTTACTGAATTATTCATACTAATCATTACCTTCAAAAATATCTTTTAATGTATCAATACCTTTAGCCTTAATTTCTTTATATACTTTTGGTACATAATTATGACGGATAAATTCACCATCAACATTTTGATTATTTAAAATGCCTGTCTTCTTAAACTCAAATATTTCTTTTAATTTTATTGTATCATCATCAAAACCAACAATTTCACAAATACTTGTTATTTTTCTTCTACCGTCATTCAATCTTTCAATATGAACAACAATATCAATTGCGTTTTCAATATATTCTCTAAGTGCCTTAATTGGTATCTCCATTCCAGCCATCAAAATCATTGTTTCCAAACGATTTAAAGCATCAACTGGACTGTTAGCGTGCATTGTAGTTAAACTTCCACTATGGCCTGTATTCATAGCCTGAAGCATATCGAAAGCTTCTTTACCACGTACCTCACCAACAATAATTCTATCAGGTCGCATACGAAGTGAATTAATTACTAAATCACGAATAGTTACTTCACCTTGTCCCTCATAATTTACTAATCTTGTTTCAAGTGAAATAACGTGACGTTGTTTTAATTTTAATTCTGCTGCATCTTCTATTGTAATAATTCTCTCATCGTGATTGATGAATGAAGATAAAACATTTAATAAAGTTGTTTTACCACTACCTGTACCACCACTAATGATAATATTTAATTTTGCTTGTACACATGCCTCTAAAAATCTTGCCATATAAGGAGTAAGTGCGCCACTTCTTAAAAAATCATCAATATTGGCAAGTTCATCCTTAAATTTTCTAATTGTTAATATTGGTCCATTTAATGATAGAGGTGGTATTACCGCATTAAGTCTAGAGCCATCTTTTAATCTTGCATCAACCATAGGATTTGATGTATCAATAGTTCTACCAAGTGGTTGAATCATTCTTTGGACAGTTCTAATAATATGTTCTTCGTTAATAAATGATACACTTTCATCACGCATTACTTTACCATCTATTTCAATATAAATTTCATTAATACCATTAACCATAATTTCTGTTATACTTTTATCTTCAAGTAACTCAGAAATTGGACCATATCCATTTATTTCATTATCAATTAGATTATAAATATAACTTCTTTCTACATTGGATAAATCATATCCGGCAATAGTTTTATCTATTTCCTTTTTTACATATTCATCCATTGTACCATTATTTTTAAAATTATCATCAATTAGGTTTTGAATTATTTTATTTCTAAGTTCATCCAATAAGGCTTTATTTGTAAATGTATCATAATCACTAACATATTTTAAATCTGGTTGCTCAATTTCTATATCGAATTCTTCAACAAATTTCTTTTTAGCCATTATTTTTCACCTTCTTTTTTAAAAGACTTTCTAAAAATGTTTGATAATCTTTAATTTCTTTTTTATGATTTTTAACAAAATTTTTATCTAACGTTAAAATTTTACCATCTATAATATACTTATCAATATTTTTTTCATACAACTTATTAGATAATGTAAAATCTATTTTGCTTTTTATAACAGTTTTAATATCATAATTATTAAATGTTTTTTTATTTTGTGGTAATGAATTATTTAAAATTACTTTATAATTATCCATTTCCATATCTCTAAATATTGAAGTCATAGACTTCATATTTTTTAAATCAATTAAATCATTACTAATAAAATATAAAATTACATCGCTATTATCCAAAATAACCAAATTAGTATCCGTTAGTAAATGATTTGTATCAATTAATACAACATCATATTTCATTTTTGCTTTTGAAATTACGACATTTAAATATTTTGGACTTATTTTAGAAGCATCCCTAGGATCTTTTGGAGCAGGAATTATGTCTATATTTTCGTTGTATTTTATAATATAATTTTCTAAATAATCAAACTTATTGTTGCTCATATCATTCACAAGTAAAAACAAATCTTTATCATTTTCTATATTTAATGAACATGCTACTCCACCTGTATATAAATCTAAGTCAATTATTAAAACTTTTTTACCAATACTACTTAAAATACCAGCAATATTTAAAGTATTAACTGTTTTTCCAACTCCTCCTTTTACAGATGTTATTGTAATTGTATCACCCTGTTTAACTGCCATATTAACGCCTCTCAATCTTTATTCTTTGGTTTTCTATATTTCCATAATAATTTAATTTAATAGTGTTATTAAAGTTTGTAATATTGTTTATAAATCCGTTAGTTTTTGATATAATACTTACCTCAATACTATTATCGTTAACTTTTATATTTAATGATTCATAACTTAGATTTTCATCAATTAAAAACTTAATTTTATCTTTAACTTCATCATTTGTTATATTCGCATCTTCTATCTTCAAATTCAAGCCATAACTTATAGCTGATTTTATATTATTTTCTAATTTTAACTTTAGATTACTAATAAAACTATAATTAATAAGTAATGCTACTAGAATTAAAATAACTGGTAAAAAAATTATAAACATTACTAATGTTTGACCTTTATTGTTCATAAATAATCCTTTTAGTTTCAATAGAGTAATTATTACCAATTATTTTATTTAAAAATGGGGTAAAAACTTTAATATTTTGTTTTAATGATATAGTTGTTGTATCGTTATTTTTTTCATAATTAAAAATAAAATGTTCTGTGTTTGATAGCGATTCAATTGAGTTAAAATTCTTGTCTTGATATAAAGATACTACTGTATCTAAATTATTTTCTAATTTCATTTTTTTTGACGCTATATTACTAATATCTACAATTGCCATTATAATCAATATAAGTATTGGCGCCACTATTATAAACTCAACTAATGCTTGACCTTTATTATTCCTCATAACATCTACCCCTAATATCATATATAATTATATCAAAATATAAATATTTAAACAAGTAAAATATATTGATAAAAAAATTAAAGCATGTAACTTTAATTTTTAAATAATTTATAATTTTTTAATTTTTACATCGTCATTTATTGAATTTATACTATTTAATCTAAGTAATATTCTCATTTTTCTTAAATTCTTTTTTATCAGAATCAATACATATGAATAATTAATACCTAATTTTTCAGCAATTTCAGCTTTAGTATATACTCTATTATCTATAAATCCAAAATTCATCAATAATACTTTTCTATCTAATTCAGGAAGAGTATTTAATATATCTTTAATAATTTTATTCGTTTCCTTAGTTTCAATAACTTCAAAAATATCATACTCATCGGCAATAATATCAACAAATTTAAGAGAATCATTATCGTCATAAATTTTTTCATCAATGCTAGCAACCTTATCTTCTTTTAATGATTTATTTAAAAATTTAATTATTTCACTATCTATGCATTTTATAGCATACGTAGTAAAAGAAAAATTCTTATCCAAATCAAAAGTATTCACTGATTTTAAAAGGCCAATAATTCCAACAGAAATTAAATCATTTTCGTCGTACTTTGAGTTTCTAAATTTGTTTCTAATTTCGAAAAAAACTAAACTAATATTATGAATTACTATTTTATCCCTTGCATACTTTGAGCCATTCCTAGAAAGAATAAATAAATTATTAAGTTCTTCCTTTGCTAATACTGGTGGTATTAAATCTTTTTTACTAAAAATTTTTACTTCATTCATATTAAACTCCCTATCATTTTTTACAAAAAAGTGAATTTTAGTTAGTAAAATTCACTTTAAAAATTTATTCGCATTTTCCTTCACCAGGTTTACTGCCCTCAACATATACTTTATCAACTAGTGCACAAGAAGATTTTGTCATTGAATCTTGTAAATATCCACCTAATAATTTTACAATACTAACAACCACAACACTAATTACTGCTATAATTAAAATATATTCGACTAATGCTTGGCCTTTATTATTCATCTTCATATGTTACCTCCATCATTTGTATCTAAATTAAGTTTATACTTTTTTTATTAGTTTGTCAAACATATTTTTTTATGTTATAGTTTATTTGGTGGGATTATGAAAATTATTTATAAAAACAAAGATATTGAAATAAAAATTTGTAATAGATTTAAAGATCGATTATTAGGATTAATGTTTAAGAAAAAAATAAATTACGGACTATGTTTTCCAAAATGTAATGGTATTCATACGTTTTTCATGAAGCAAAATATAGATGTTTTTATGGCTGATAAAAATAACAAAATTATTTATGTGAAAAAAAATTTAAAACCATTTAAAATAATTCTTCCTCAAAAAAACGTTTATTATACTTATGAATTCGGTGTTAATCAAGTTGACCTTAAAATTGGTGAAATAATAAAAAAATCGTAAAATTACGATTAATTTAAGTGAATTAAATCTTTAGAAATTTCTTCTAGAGCTCTACCAATATTTTTTTTAGAAACATATTCTTTATCTTTTAATTGATAATGACCTGTTGCTTCCATTTGTTTAACTCTTTTTGATACAATATTTACTAATAAATATTTTGAACCAACTTTATTAAGCAATTTGTCTATTGAAGGATATATCATTTTATCACACTCCTCGTATTTTTATAATATAATATATTCATTAATCATTCAAGTAATTTCTTATTTTTTTACAAATATTGACACATAAAAATTAAGCTAAAACTTAATTTTTATTTTATTATTTCATAAATTAATTTTTCTTCTTCTGCTCTTTCATTTGAAATAGAAAAACAATCTAAAATTTCATTTACATTAATATCATTAGTATTCAAATATACTTTAACAATTTCTTCATTTTCTAAAACATAATCTCCTACTTTTTTATTTAAAACGAAACCAACTGTATAATCAATTAAATCATGCTGTTTAAATCGGCTATCTCCCATTGTTCTTTCTAACATCCCAAGTCGATATGCATCTATTTTAGTAACAAATCCCGTTTTTTTACTTTTTATAGAAAAAATATGCTTAGATACTGGAATATTTTCGATATTACCATTTTGAGAATTTACCATTTCTTTAAACTTTTCATAGGCTTTACCATTTTTTAAGTTTTCGTTTACTTCTTTTAAAGCTTCATCATAACTAATATTTTTTCCAAGACTTACCATAAGGCTTGCAAGTGTAGTTGCAACCTCTATTAAATCTTTTGGACCATTTCCTTTTAAAACATCTATACTTTCATGAACTTCTAAAGCATTACCAATATTGTTTCCTAAAGGTTCATCCATATTAGTCAAAACACAAATTGTTTCTTTTCCGTTATTTTTTCCAATTTTAACCATTAAATTAGCAAGATCTCTAGCTGTTTTTAGATTTTTCATAAAAGCAGCCTCTCCAACTTTTACATCAATTACTATTTTATCAACACCACTTGCTAACTTTTTACTCATAATACTAGACGCAATTAAGGGAATTGATTCAACTGTTGCTGTTAAATCTCTTAATGCATATATCTTTTTATCAGCAGGAACTAATTCTTTTGTTTGACTAACTAATGCACAACCTATATTATTTACTTGCTTAATAAATTCTTCTTTAGTTAAATTTACATTAAAACCGTCAATTGACTCTAATTTATCGATTGTTCCACCGGTATGTCCTAGACTTCTACCACTCATTTTTGCAACTTTAACACCACATGATGCCACAAGCGGAACTAAAATAAGTGAGGTTTTATCACCAACACCACCAGTTGAATGTTTATCAACCTTAATACCATTTATTTGACTCAAATCAATTGTTTTACCGCTTTTTAACATTATATCAGTCAAGTCAAAAGTTTCTCTATCAGTCATTCCATTTATAACAATAGACATTAAAAGTGAACTCATTTGACAATCTAAAATTGTGCCATCTAAAAATCCATCAACTACAAATTGCAGTTCTGATCTTTCTAATTCACCATTTAATCTTTTTTTATTAATTATATCTATTATATTCATATCATCACCATATTTAGTATATCATATTTTTTTTGTTATATATAAAAAAAGTATATGATTTTACATATACTAGTCAAAAAATGAAATCTGTCCAGGTATTTGTTTAATTTTAGTTTTTACTTTTTCACATACATCAATATATTCATTTTCTTCTTCATAACGATAATCTTCTACACTACTATATTTTTTCTTTTCTAATTCATCTAAATCTGGGTAATATTCAATATCAGGATCATATTTATCATCTTGATCGTTACCTAGAATATTTGTATTCACAAAATCGCTAATATTATCATTTTTGTTCGAAACGTTTTGAATGATTTTTTTATTACTAAGGTAAATTTCTCTATATTTTAATAAATCTCTACATATTTCAAAGTAGTTTTTGTTTTCTTTTATATTACGATACCATTCACCTATCATATATTGATAATCCGTTTTACTTAAATATCGCTTTGATTTATTGATTATATAACCTGAAAAATATTTTTTATAATCATTTATAAAACTCCTCATAAATTCTTGATCTTTTAAGAACTCATTTTTAATAATAAACAAATCTTTTTTATAAATAACTTTTATTCTCTTTAAGGTTCCATCATCTAATACGCCTAAAATAACAATTTGACCATTATATTTTTTATTATTCTTTTTTTCAATTTGTTCTATAAAACTAGAATTATTTTTCAAGAAATTGCTAATGATTAAATCGAATTTTTTCCTGACATCTGTTGAATCATTAAAATTGCAAGATATATATCTATCCAAATAATAATTTTCATCTTCGATAAGAGTTTTGCTAATATTACAATTTTTATCTAAAACAATACTTAAATATCTTTTCATCTTTCACCTACAACATACATCAATAATTATCTATTTTTAATATTTTCTTGTTTACTTTTAAAACCATCATTTAAATCAAAACAGTAACTTTCTCCATCACACTTATAATAAACATTATTATCAGTACAAAGGCTAATAATCGTGTTAAGATAATTTGGATCACCATAAGTGTCATATTTCCATGTACTATCATATTTTTTTGGGTTTTTGTATATTTCTTCCAAATATTTTGTCCAATCTATATCAAATGGATTTTCCATTAAAATTTCAGGAGTAATATTTCTGTCATTTGCAGTCATTGATACCATAACGTCAACCATTTCACCATAATTATGAGATTGAATAGCCATATAAATATTTCCCTTATATTTTTCTATTGCATTTTGAAACATCATACAGGCAATTTTAACATTAGTATCATAATCTTTTACATTATCTATAGTATATGTTTCTGTATCATATTGTTCGGTTTCATAGTTATATGCTGTAAATTTCTCACCATCATGAATTTCTTCTAATTGCATCATTCCAATTGCATTATTATTATACCTAGGACCCTCTGGTAAACATCCCTCATGATCAAGACTACTTTCTTTACAAGCAATAGCCAACATTATTTCTGGATCAATACCATATTGATATGAATATTTTTCTATAACTGCATATCTTTCTGTTGTTTTAAAACTTTCAATATATCTTATATCAGAATGATTTCCGACATTAAAATTTGCTTTTTTATACGAACTTGTATTTTCAGTTCTATAATATTCTGGTTCATACATTAAATCATCATTAATTTTATCAGCACTAATTATTTTTTTATTTATGTCCTCATTATCAATTGTTATAGAAGTACTAGATAAATTTTCATTAGATTTTTTTTCATTTTTTAAACATGACGCACCAGAAAAAATCATAATGCTTCCTAATCCAAAAGCGACAATTTTTTTATTATTAAAAATTATTTTTTTCTTAGTATGTAACTTTTTTTTCTTATTTTTATCTATTACATAAGAACTATCACTATAATTCATATTTACACCTCTAAAAAAATTGTATCACAAAAAAAAGAAAGATAAAAGTCTTATTTAGTAAAATCACAATTACTACAGTTTATTTTATCTTTCTTTATAGTAAGCATACTATTACAATTTGGACATAATTCACCAGTTGGTTTATCCCAGTAGGCGGTTTTACAGGTAGGATAATTATTACATCCGTAAAAAACTTTACCACGTTTACTCTTTTTTTCAATAATTTTTCCATCACAATTAGGACAAGCACAAACTTCTACTATTTCTTTTGGTTCAGTTTTTATATATTTACATTCTGGATAATTGCTACATGCCGTAAACGAACCATATCTTCCTTTTCTTATTACTAATGGACTACCACAATTTGGACACATCTCACCAGTTTCTTCTGGTGGTTTTTTCTCCATTTTAGTAAATGCTTCTTTAACTGATGGTTCAAAATCATCATAAAATTCTCTTAAAACTTTTACTGGATTTTCGTTTCCTTCAGCAATTTTATCTAAATCACTTTCCATATTTGCGGTATATTTAACATTTATTATATGACTAAAACATTCTTGTAATTTATCTGTTATTTCAATACCAATTTCAGTTGGAACAAATTTTTTCTCTTCAACTTTTACATATCCTCTTGTTTTTATAGTATCCATAATCGTTGCGTAAGTACTAGGTCTTCCAATACCCAATTCTTCCAATTCTTTAATTAATTTTGCCTCAGTATATCTTGCTGGTGCTTTTGTAAAGTGTTGTTCACTTTCAATTTTTTCTGATGTTAATTTATCTTCTTCATTTAATTCAGGTAATTTTTCATTTGAAACATCTTCATAATCACCATATACTTTTAAATAACCATCAAATGATAAAATTTGACCAGTTGCTTTAAATTTATAATCATTGTTATCCAAAATTATTGTCGTATTATCTGTTTTAGCATCCTTCATTAAAGAAGCAAGTGCACGGTAATAAATAAGTCTATATAATTTATATTCATCACTAGTTAAATATGGTTTTACTGATAGTGGCGTTCTTTCAATACTTGATGGTCTAATTGCTTCGTGGGCGTCCTGAACATTTTCTTTTTGTTTAACAACTTTTACGCTTCCAACATATTCCTTGCCATATTCTCTTTTTACAAACTCATTTGTTGCACTAACAAACTCATTAGATAATCTTACAGAATCGGTACGCATATAAGTAATTAAACCGACAGTTTCATTTTCAAGTTCAATTCCTTCATATAATTTTTGTGCAACTGACATTGTTTTTTTAGCACCCATATTTAATTTATTAGATGCAACTTGTTGCAATGTACTAGTAATAAAAGGTAAAGGTGATTTTTTATTTTTTGTTTTTCTATCTACAGAACTAACTAAAAATAAAGAATCCAATTCATTTAATACTTTATTAGCTTCAGTTTCATTTTTTAATTCTATATCTTTATTTTTATATTTAAATAATTCTGCCTTAAAATCTTCAAAATCGGCACTTATCTTATAATATTCTTCAGGTTTAAATGCTAATATTTCACGTTCACGATCGACAATCAATTTTAAAGCAACACTTTGTACCCTACCAGCACTAGATCCACTTGTTTTTGCCTGCATTAATTTACTTAATCTAAATCCAATAATTCTGTCAAGCATTCTTCTAGTTTCTTGAGAATTAACTAAGTTTTGGTCAATTTTTCTAGAATGTTTAAATGCTTCTATGATAGCGTTTTTTGTAATTTCATTAAACACAACACGTTTATAATTATTGTCGTTTAAACCTAAACAGTCATATAAATGCCAACTAATAGCTTCTCCTTCACGGTCTGGGTCAGTTGCAAGATATACAAATTTAGATTCTTTTACGTCTTTTTTTAATTCTGTAATTACACTTTTTTTACCCTTTATAGTTACATAATCAGGTTTAAAATCATTTTCAACATCAATACCAAGTCCATATTTTCCTTTAGTAGAAAGATCTCTTATATGGCCTTTACTTGAAACAACTTTATAGTCACTTCCTAAGTATTTTTCAATAGTTTTTGATTTACTTGGTGATTCGACAATTACAAGATTTTGACTCATAGTCCACTTCCTTTTTTATCAATTATAATTTATACACTAAACTTTTATTAAAGTCAACATATTTTTATGATTTGACAGCTCCTTTTGGACACTTATTACCAAATGAGTCAATTAAAGTATTATCTTTATATATTTTTAAAACCTCACAGTTATTAGCGCATCCCTTACATTCTGAACCAATTGTTTCAAATTTTAAATCTGCTATATTCAAATCATAAATTCTATCTGTTTTATATTTTTTTGATAGTATCGCAATTCCCAAAGCCCCCATTAAATGACTATTTTCATCAACAATAACATCTTCACCTAATATTTCTTTAAAATATTTAAGTACTCCTTTATTTTTACTTACTCCACCTTGAAAAACAATTGGTGTTTTAATTTTTTTACCTTTTCCAACATTATTCAAATAATTTATTACAATACTTCTACATAATCCTGCAATAATATCTTTTTTATCATATCCTACTTGTGCCTTATGAATTAAATCAGACTCGGCAAAAACAGTGCAACGTGCCGCAATTTTAACTGGATTATTACTTTGTAAAGCTAACGAGCCAAATTCAGAAACATCTACTCCAAGTCTTTTTGCTTGACTAGATAAAAAAGAACCAGTTCCAGCAGCACATAATGTATTCATAGAATAATCAGTAATAATACCATTTTCAAGTAAAATTATTTTGGAATCTTGACCGCCTATTTCTAAAATTGTTCTAGCATTTGGAATAATAGATAAAGTACCCACTGCATGAGCTGTTATTTCGTTTTTTACAATATTAGCATCTACCATTAAACCAATAAGTTTTCTAGCACTTCCAGTAGTTCCAATTCCTCTTATTACAATATTTTTAGGTAAATCTTTTTTTAACTCACTAATAAGTCTTTTTACTGCATTAACAGGATTTCCCTCAGTCCAAATATAAAGAGATTTTATTATTTTTTCATTTGAATCAATTATTACACCTTTAGTAGAAATTGAGCCTATATCAATACCTAAATAACAATCCATTATTTTCTCCTCATTTCTATCATATCGTAAAATGCTTCTATACGAGTTTTAATACCTACTTCTGAAGTGTTTGAATCAAAGCTAAAATATATTATAGGAACATTATATTGCTTACATATTTTATTCAAAATTGGCATTACACCTATTTCTGGAGTACAAAATGCCGATTTTATATGAATAATACCATCGTATCCATTTACACATAAATATTTGCACCTAGCAACATTATCACAAGCATCTGCACCCATTCTATATTTAACAAATTCACTAGCATATTTTAAATATTTTTTTACTTTTCTTGCCTTTTCATAAACCAAATAATGAGCATTAGTATATCTTTTAATTTCAATATTATAGCTTGCTAATTCTTGTTCTAAATAATAATTTGAAAATGGTTCCATTATGGTATATAATTCACCTATTATACCAACTTTTAAACAATTATCTGGTTTATTAACCTCAAGTTTTTTAAACTCTTTTAAATATTTTTTATATAATGCCCTTAATTTAATATACGATTTTACTTTGCTAAAATCCTTTAACATTTTATTATTTAATTTAATAAAACTATCTTTTTCTTTTTCAAAACCAATATTACTACGTATATAATCATCAATTTTATCCATATATTTAACCATTTTAGACGTTATAAATAAATAATATAAAGCTTTTATTTTATTAAATTTGGGTTCAAATTTTTTTATTTCTTTTAAAATATGTTTAACATTTTTGCTTCCTGCTGTTACAAAATTAACAAATGTAAAATCATATCCTAAATCTTTTAAAATTTGTTCTTGTAATTCACTATAATATCCATACCTACATCCACCACCTGCTTGTACTAAAATATTTGCGCCCTTTTCTAAAGATTCAATAAATGTACCTAATGTATATTTAAAAGGCGTACAAACAAAATCAGGACTATATTTACTACCAATTTCAATTGTTTTATTAGTTATTTTAGGAGGCGACATAATTTCGCAATTAAAAATATGTTTAAATAAATATTTAACAGGAACATAGTAATTTCCCATTTGTGGGAATGACAATATCTTTTTATCTTTATTAACTATTTTGTCTTTTTGCATCTAATATATCAACAAAACTTTCTATACGAGTTTCTATTCCTGTTAAAGAATCTATATCATCAATAATTAAATTAAGATATGGTTTTGATATTTTTCTCATTGCAAGCTCATTAGCAAGAGAATCTGGTCCACATGGAAAAGAAGAAATAAAAATCACCCCATCTATTTTGTCTTTAGCAAGTTCAATCGCGCCTAATTCTTCACGATTATATTTCCAATATAAGGTATTAGAAATTTTACTAGAGAGTTCGTTTGACTTTTTGCTATCAAATTTATCACTATATATTATTTCAATATTTTGTTTTTTTAGCATTTTAACAATAGGAATACCAAAATACTGATCATATAATATATATGGATGTCCTACCATTAAAATTTTTATATTAGTATTATCTAATTTTTTTCTATTAATTATAATATCTCTTTCTTTTATATTATTTGCTTCACTTAGTGCCTTATTATAAGCTCTTATTGCTTCACTTATAGATATACCTAAATTATTTGCAATTTCAACCAAACCTACAAAATCGTTTTCTTTTCTTTTTACATCTACATTATAATTAAGTAAATTTACATTAAAAATATTATTAACAATATCATATATAGCCAAAAAATTTGTACAGGTTTGATTATTAACATCATATTTATCTATTCTTGGAACTAATATATAATCACACTTATCTTTTAAATAAGCAATATGTCCTAAATATACTTTTAAAGCAAGACACATTTCATCACAAGAATATTTAATACCTAAATCAATAATTTCTCTATTTGTGGGTGGACTTATAACGACATCTAAGCCAATGTTTTCAAAAAAATTAATCCATAAATTGTTAAAATAGTAAAAATGTAATGCTCTTGGTATTCCTATTTTTATCTTGTCCATTTTATCACCTAATAAAGATTATTATCTAAAAATATTTTTATGAATAAAAATTAATGTTAAATGCCATAATATTAATGGTGATAATATGGAAAATAAAGATCAAAAAATTTGTTGTAGTGTTCACGATTGTAAATTTTGTAACTGCAATGAAAATTGTTGCTCATTAGATAAAATTGAAGTATGCAACTGCGGATGCGATAAAGATAAAGAAGCAACAATGTGTAATAGTTATAAAAAATGCGAAAAGTAAAAAGATAATTTTATCTTTTTATTTTTTTATTAACGTTAAATATTATATCTTTCTAAATATGCGCAAATTACTGCAAATAAATATCTAAATATAGTTTTTTAGTAAAAAATATGTTATAATTATCTAATTCGTTATGGAGATGATTAAATGAAAATAAAACAATTAACAAATGAAGAATTTACATTGTTTGCTAATAAATATAATATTAAATCGATATATCAAACTGAAGAATATGCATTTATAATGAATAAACAAAATTTTGAAAGTATTTTTTTGGGACTTGTTGATAATGAGGTTATTGTTGCTGCATCAATGTTTTTAATTGAAAAATTAAAAGGTTTTAAATACGCATATGCTCCTCGTGGCTTTTTAATTGATTATAATAACGAAACATTGTTAAAAGAATTTACTAGTGGTGTTAAAAGTTTTCTGGGAAAATTAAATGTAATTGCGGTTAAAATAAATCCTAGCATTATAAAAAATATTTATAATAGTGATAAAAAAGTTATATATTCTAATCAAGATTTTGATAAAATTTTTTACGCTTTAAAAAAATTAGGTTATTATCATTTAGGATTTAATAATGGTTTTGAAGCATTAAAACCAAGATTTGAGGCTATTATAAATTTAAATAAGCCTTATTATGATATATTTAAAAATATAAAAAAAGAATATCGTACTAAAATAAGAAGTGCCGCAAATAACGGTATAATTATTTATAAAGGTAATCAAGATGCTTTAAAATATCTATATTTAGAAACACAAAAAAAATATCCACGTGATTTAAGATATTATGAGGACTGTTATTATTTTTTTGAAAAAAGAAAATTGGTTGATTTCTATTATGCAAAATTAGATATAAATCATTTTTTAAAAAATTTACAAGATAAATATCAGTCAAAATTACAAGAGAGCGAAAAATATAATCGCGATGTAATTATGACTAAAGGTTTTAATACAAAAAGAAATATTACCAAAAAAATTATGTTAGAAACACAAGTAAATAATTATCATGAAAATTTAATAAATGCATCAGCTATCATGAGTAATAATCCTAATGGAGTGATTGTAGCATCAATTATGACTATAAAGTATGGTGATACAGTTTATATGTTGATGGATGGATATGATCCTAAATATAAGAAATTTAACGCTAAACATTTATTAATTTGGAAATTGATTGAAAAATATTCTAAAGAAGGTTATAAAAAATTCAATATAGGTGGTTTAACAAATATATTATCAGATGATGATTTAAAAGGTTTAACACAGTTTAAGTTGAATTTTGGTTCATACGTAAATGAATATATGGGTGACTTAGAGTTAATTACCAATAATACTTTATACTTTTTATATAGAAATGCAAGACCTATTGGATTTCTATTTAACAAATAAAAACAAGTTTAAAATTTAAACTTGCTTTTTTTGATCAAAATAATATTTAGTAAATAAAATCATTATTCCAGCAATTCCAATAATTGTAATTAATAATAAAAAACTAAAATCTGATTTAAATAAATGTGAATTAATAAATTTATTTATAAAATCAAAATTAAATATTGAAAAAGTATTCAAATTAAATAATATTTTTATCATAAAATTCCATCTTTCATATTATGTTTATTTATAATATGAACATTTATTTAATAAATATAATCACTATTTAACTATTGTTCCAATTTTTTCTCCATTAATTATTTTTAATAAATCACCTTTACTATTTAAGTTATAAACTAGAATTGGAATATGTTGATCCATACATAATGTTATAGCAGTTGAATCCATTACTTTTATATTTTTATTTAATACATCTATATAAGATAATTCATCAATCTTTTTTGCATTTTCATTTAATTTAGGATCACAATCATATATTCCATTAACATTTGTAGCCTTAATAAGTATATCAGCATTTATTTCTGCGGATCTTAATGCAGCCGCAGTATCAGTTGAAAAGAATGGGCTTCCAGTACCACAACCGAAAATTACTATTCTACCTTTTTGCATATGTCTTTCTGCTCTATTTTTGATGTAAAATTCTGAAATTTGACGCATTTCTATACCAGTTTGAACTCTTGATTCTTGTCCAAGTTGTTTAAAAGCGTCATTTAAAGCTAAGGCATTCATTGTCGTTGCAAGCATACCAATGTAGTCAGATGTACATTTGTCCATGTGTCCGTTACTTCTACCTCGCCAGAAATTTCCACCACCGACAACAATTCCAAGTTCAATATTAGTTTTTTCTACAACATCTTTAATTTCAGCACAAATTTCAAGTACCTTATCAAAATCAATTCCTTTATTTTTATCACTTCCAAGTGATTCACCACTAAGTTTTAATAATACTCTTTTATATTTCATTTTTACCTCCAAATGCTATTGCAAAAAAACAAGCAATAAAAACTATTCCTTGTTTTCTTATAATTAATTATTTAATAACTTCTGAAACGTTTCCAGCACCAACTGTTCTACCACCTTCACGAATTGAGAACTTAGTTCCGTTTTCGATAGCGATAGGAGCAATTAATTCAACTGTCATTTCAACGTTGTCACCAGGCATAACCATTTCTACACCTTCTGGTAATTCAATAACACCAGTAACATCTGTAGTACGGAAATAGAATTGTGGACGATAGTTACTAAAGAATGGAGTATGTCTTCCACCTTCTTCTTTGCTAAGTACATAAACTTGAGCTTTGAATTTAGTATGTGGAGTAACTGTTCCAGGTTTAGCTAAAACTTGACCACGTTCAACGTCTTCACGAGCAATACCACGTAATAATACACCAGCATTATCTCCTGCTTCAGTATAGTCTAATTGTTTTCTGAACATTTCAATTCCTGTAACAACAGTTTTCTTAGTAGGTTTTAAACCAACAATTTCAACTTCATCATTAAGTTTTAATTGACCTCTTTCAACACGTCCTGTAACAACAGTACCACGACCAGTAATTGTGAATACATCTTCAACTGGCATTAAGAATGGTTTATCAGTGTCACGAACTGGAGTTTGAATCCAATTATCAACAGCATCCATTAAATCAAGAATAGATTGTTCATATTTTGGATCTCCTTCAAGAGCTTTTAATGCTGAACCACGAATGATAGGAGTTTCATCACCTTCAAATCCGTATTCATTTAATAATTCACGAATTTCCATTTCAACTAAGTCTAATAATTCCTCATCATCAACCATATCACATTTGTTCATGAATACAACCATACGAGGAACACCAACTTGACGTGAAAGTAAGATATGTTCACGAGTTTGAGCCATAGGTCCATCAGTTGCTGCAATAACTAAGATTGCACCATCCATTTGAGCTGCACCAGTAATCATGTTTTTTACATAGTCAGCATGTCCAGGACAGTCAACGTGAGCATAATGTCTTTTTTCAGTTTGATACTCAACGTGTGAAGTATTAATTGTAATACCTCTTTCTCTTTCTTCTGGAGCTTTATCGATATCTGCATAATCAACAAATTTTCCAAAGTATTTAGTGATCGCAGCAGTTAATGTAGTTTTACCATGGTCTACGTGTCCAATAGTACCAATATTAACGTGTTCTTTTGAACGATCAAATTTTTCTCTTGCCATATAATATTTTCCTCCTTTTCTACTATTATATTTTATCTAATGCTTGAAAAAATTTCAAGTATTATTCTTAATTAACGCTGTTTTTCTTAATAATATCTTCAGCGATTGATTTTGGAACCTCTTCATAGTGGTCCATAAACATTGTAAATGTTCCTCTACCTTGAGTATTACTTCTTAAAGAAGTTGCATAACCAAACATTTCAGCAAGTGGAACCATTGCAACTATTGAAAGTGCATTTCCTCTTGATTCATTACCCATTGGTTTACCTCTTCTTGAAGTTAAGTCACCCATAACATTTCCTAAATATTCTTCAGGAACTACTACTTCAACCTTCATTATAGGTTCAAGAAGTACAGGTTTACATTTATTTTTTGCTTCTTTTAAAGCTAGTGATGCAGCAACTTTGAAAGCCATTTCTGATGAGTCTACATCATGGTATGAACCATCAAATAATGTTGCCTTAACATCTACCATTGGATAACCAGCAAGGATACCACCAGCCATAGCCTCTTGTAATCCTTTATCTGTAACTGGAATATATTCTCTTGGAACTACTCCACCAACAATAGCATCAACAAATTCATAACCTTTACCAGGATTTGGTTCAAATCTAACCCAAACATGTCCATATTGTCCACGTCCACCTGATTGTTTAATGTATTTACCTTCACATTCACCCATTTGAGTAAGTGTTTCACGGTAAGCAACTTGTGGTTTACCAACATTACAATCAACGTTAAATTCTCTTCTCATTCTTTCAACAAGAACGTCTAAGTGAAGTTCACCCATTCCTGAAATAACTGTTTGACCAGTTTCATGATCAGTATGATATTTAAATGATGGATCTTCACCAGCAAGTTTAGATAGCGCAGTTGCCATCTTATCTTGATCTGCTTTACTCTTAGGTTCAATAGCAAGGTCAATAACTGGTTCTGGAATTTCCATACCTTTTAATATAACTGGATTTTTTTCATCACATAGAGTATCTGCAGTAGTAGTATCTTTTAAACCTACAGCAGCGGCAATTTCACCTGCATAAACACAATCAATTTCTTTTCTTGTATTTGCATGCATTTGTAAAATACGACCAACTCTTTCTTTTTCACCTTTTGTTGAATTTAGTACATAACTACCACTTGAAAGTTTACCAGAATAAACTCTAAAGAAAGTTAGTGTTCCAACAAATGGATCTGTCATAACTTTAAATGCTAAAGCAGTAAATGGTTCATTATCATCTGCTTTTCTTAATACATCATTACCATTTTTATCTACACATTCAGCAGCACCAATATCAAGTGGGCTTGGTAAATAATCAATAACAGCATCAAGAGCAAATTTAATACCCATATTAGCTTTTGCACTACCTACAGTAACAGGGAAGAATTTAACTGCTAAAGTTCCTTTTCTTATTGCTCTTTTTACAAGATCAACAGAAACTTCTTCACCCTCTAGGTATTTTTCCATTAATTCATCATCAAATTCAGCAACTGCTTCAATAAGGTCAGTTCTTTTTTCTTCGATGAAATCTTTCATATCTTCAGGAACATCTGTTTCTGTATACTTTTCATCTGCTGAACCATCATACATTAATGCCTTACGATTTAAAATATCAATAATACCTTTAAAATTAGATTCTGCTCCAATTGGCCATGCAATAGGTTTTGCATTAACACCAAGTCTTTTCTTAATTGTTTCAAGACTATATTCATAGTCAGCACCTAATTTATCCATCTTGTTAGCAAAAACAAGACGAGGTACATTAAATTCAGTAGCTTGTCTCCAAACTGTTTCAGTTTGAGGTTCTACACCATTTTGAGCATCAAGTACAGTAACTGCACCATCAAGTACTCTTAAACTTCTTTCAACTTCAATTGTGAAGTCTACGTGACCTGGAGTATCAATAATATTAAGTCTATAACCTTTCCAATGTGCTGTTGTTGCAGCAGAAGTAATTGTTATACCTCTTTCCTTTTCTTGATCCATCCAGTCCATTTGGCTCTCACCATCGTGAGTTTCACCAATTTTATGAATTTTACCAGTATGATATAAAACTCTTTCTGTAAATGTTGTTTTACCAGCATCTATGTGAGCCATTATACCAATATTTCTAGTTTTATCTAATGAAACGTCTCTTGCCATAAATGCCTACCATCTATAGTGAGCAAATGCTTTATTAGCCTCTGCCATCTTATGAGTATCTTCTCTTTTCTTAACGGCTCCACCAACACCTTTTGCAGCGTCCATGATTTCATTAGCTAAATTTACAGCCATGCCCTTTCCGTTTCTAAGTTTTGCATAATTAACAAGCCAACGAAGTGCTAACGCTTGACTTCTATCGTCAGAAATTTCGATTGGAACTTGGTAATTACTTCCACCAACTCTTCTTGATTTAACTTCAAGAGCTGGTCTAATATTTTCTAATGCTTTGTTATATACTTCAATTGGTTCTTCTTTAGTAGTTTTCTTAATTATATCAAATGCATCATATACAATAGTTTGAGCTGTTCCTTTTTTTCCGTCTTTCATAATAGTATTAACAAGTCTTGTTACTACTTTTGAATTATATACAGAATCTGGAAGAACATCTCTTTTTACTGCTCTTCTTTTACGCATACTTTTTTCTCCTTCTTTCTATTTATTATTTTTTCTTTGTACCGTATTTACTTCTACCTTGTTTACGGTCTTCAACTCCACGAGTATCTAGTGTACCACGAACAATGTGATATCTAACACCGATTAGGTCTTTAACACGACCACCACGAACTAGTACTACGCTGTGTTCTTGTAAGTTATGTCCTTCACCTGGAATATATGCATCGATTTCTTTACCGTTAGATAATCTAACACGAGCATATTTTCTTAAAGCTGAGTTTGGTTTTTTAGGTGTTTTAGTACCTACTCTTGTACAAACTCCTCTTTTTTGTGGACTCATATCGTTAGTTTGTTTTCTTTCAATAGTATTAAATCCTACGTTTAGAACTGGACTTTTACTTTTTCTAGTTTTTTTACCACGATTTTTCTTAACAAGTTGATTAATTGTTGGCATTTAATTTTTCCTCCTTCCATTAACACACACCCTGGTGTATCAAATTACCTATTAAATTAGGTTCTACTTAAATAGAACCCAACAAAAATGCATAATTAATATATCAAAAAAATATGTGATTTGTCAATAAAAAAGTGACACTTTTTACATATTATCCTATAGAATTATATAATACATATATATAATAAGCCGCTATAAGTAAAAAAATTAATAAACATGCACTTATTATAAGCATAGTATTTAAACCCCATCCTTTATTATTTAATTTCATTTGTTCCTTTCTAAATCTCTATCAAAAGATGTAAAAAACATAGTAAACTCTCTTGCATCAACAATTTTTGTATTTTTTAAATAATATTCTTTATATTTATAAAATAAGCCATAACACACTTTAGCATCTTCTTTATCATTTTCACTAATATTTTTACTATTTAAACATACTAATGGCGTTTTATCAGTTTTAACACGATAATATTCATATATTGTAAAAGAAAACAAACATATAAAAACAATCATTACTATTAATAATATTTTCTTTATTAATTTTACTTTCTTTACTACTTTTTCATTGCTATCATATTCCATAACTATCAACCACCATATTAAGTATATGATATTTTAAGAATTTTTTCAATATAATAAAAAAAAGCCATAAGGCTTTTTAAATTACGCTAGTTCTACTTCAGCGCCAGCTTCAGTTAATTGAGCTTTAATTGCTTCAGCATCAGCAGCAGGAATATTTTCTTTAATATTTCCACCTTTATCAGCTAAACCTTTTGCTTCAACTAATCCTAAACCAGTAAGTTCTTTAATGATCTTAATAACTGCAATTTTGTTTCCACCAGCATTTTTAAGTACAACTGTTTTAGTACTTGGTCCTTCTTCTTTTGCTTCAACAGGTGCAGCAGCAACAGCTACAGCAGAAGGGTCAACACCAAATTCTTCTTTCATTGCATCAACTAATTCTTTTACTTCAAGAATTG
>OLHA01000509.1_pt1 | contig 22892 bp, 21 predicted proteins | sample 1605961 | NCBI WGS metagenome assembly OLHA01 (sample SAMN03283288) | human gut metagenome | biome: human-associated habitat; material: feces | host: Homo sapiens | place: Peru | collected 2012
TCAAAATTATTTTACGGGAGATTTTTAATGCCAACTTTAAAAACAAGCATATCGGCTAATTACGAATCAATAGGATATAAAAGCGCAAAATATTTAATCTTAAAAGGTTGCAAAAATATAGGTTTAATAAACGGAAATATGGAACTTATACCGTATAAAAACAGATATTACGGTTATAAAAAGGCGCTTTTAGAATACGGTTATAAAGAAAATGTTATAGAATTAGTTGAAAATAAAATAGATTATTTAAGGAACGGATATAATTCCGCGCTTACTCTGATTAAAAATAATCCAAATATTGACGGAATTCTAACATCTACCGATATGCAAGGAATAGGAATTATGCGAGCGCTTAAAGAAAAAAATATTCCTGTTCCTAAAAAAATAAAGCTTATAAGTTTAACAGGAAATTATATAGGAGAATGGCTGGAAACGGCAATTACTTCTATGGAAATACCGTCAAAAGAAATAGGCGTTAAAATAGCAAATATGGTAGTGGAAAAAATAGAGAATAATACGATAAAAAAACTCCAAGTCATATAATTTTTGAACCGTCTTTTATAGAAAAAGAAACTACATAATAAAAAATTATCATAAAAACTCTTAAAATCAATCAATTTTAAGTTATTTTTTATAATAAAAATTAATTTTTTTTATTTTAGGTATTTACTTTTTTTCAAAAATATTATAATATAATTCGTATAAATATAATAAAGTTATATTATGCTGTCGTTTTCTATGGGATGATTAAACGGCTTAAGGCATAATATAAACGGATTAAAAAACTAATTTTTAAACACTATTCATGGAGGGTAGTAATTATGATTATCAACAATAATGTTTCTGCATTAAATGCGAACAGACAATTGAACTTAAACGGAAGTTCAATGACAAAAACTATTGAAGCGCTTTCAAGCGGACAAAGAATTAACAGAGCTGGAGACGATGCTTCTGGATTAGCCGTTTCTGAAAAAATGCGTTCTCAATATCGCGGTCTTCAACAGGCTACAAGAAACGCTCAAAGCGGAATTTCTTTCATTCAAACAACGGAAGGTTATTTAAATGAAACAACCAATATTATGCAAAGAATGAGAGAGTTGGCAATACAATCCGCTAACGGCATATATTCCGACAGCGACAGAGCTTTAATTCAAGTTGAAGTAAATCAGTTGGTTCAAGAAGTTGATAGAATCGCTTCTCAAGCAGAGTTTAACAAAATGAACATGTTAACGGGAAGATTCGCTTCAGACGGACAAACTCCTATTACTTTTCACATAGGCGCTAATATGGACCAAAGAGTGTCTGTAAATATAGGCGCTATGACTGCCGCTAATCTTCAAGTTGGAGGCGAAACTCCTATTTCAATTTCTTCAGTTGAAACTGCAAACCAATCACTTGGAAGAATTGACGAAGGAATACAAATGGTTGTAGCTCAAAGAGCGGAATTAGGCGCCGTTCAAAATAGAATGGAATCTATGGTAAAAAGCTTAATGATAGCTACAGAAAATACAATCGCAAGCGAAAGCGTTATAAGAGACGCCGATATGGCTCAAGAAATGGTAGCCTACACTCGCGAACAAATTCTTCAACAAACAGGCGCCGCTATGTTGGCAAATGCAAACGCTAAAAATCAATCAATAATGAGAATAATAGGTTAATCAAGCGACTTATTACAAATATTAATAAAAGCCTTTTAGAGAATATATTTTTCTAAAGGCTTTTATTTTTTTATTTTAATTAATCAAAATCTAATTTTTGCGAATTTGAAACGAAATCTCTATTTAAGAAAAATAAAGCAATTATAATTTTAAAATATGTGTCGAATAAATATAATAATACTCTCGATAAAAAATAATATAATAAACCTTCCCTCGTATCTGCAGGAGCGGAAGGAAAAGATATTATAAAAACATTTTCAAAAAAAACTATAAAAGAAAGCGTAAATAAAGCTTTAAAAAATTTCGGTTTTATTAAACTTGCAGAATATTTTATAGCGTCTATTCCCCAAGTATGCCTTAAAGCGCAAATATTATTTGTAAATATAAACAAAACTACAAAAATCAAACCAGGAATTATAAGGAAAGCCAATCCAAAAAAAACTATTATCATATATATAAAAGAAGTTATTATCGCGGGTAAAATAACTTTAACGCTTTTTTTTATCGCCCAAAATGCCGTTCTTATTTTTTTATTTATCATAACCTCTACTAAAAAAGATATTGATAAAACTGAAATTATATCTAAAAACCATGATAAAAAAGTATTAATATAAAATCCTTCATTGACTTCGTTTTTAAACCAATTTATAAAATCCTCAAAAGTTTGAATTTTTAAAGGGTCGAGAATAGTCGGCGGAAAATAAGCGGTAGTTAATATTATAGGAATTCCGCATATCATAGCGATTAAAAAGAAGTTAAAAAAATTATATCTAAATATAGAAAAAGATATTGTAAATAAATCTAAAATCTCTAAATCTTTTTTTCCTAACTCTTTTCTAAAGGATGGCATAATTTTTCCTATCTTTAATAATAAACATAATAATTTTAACTTATAGTAGTATAAATTACAAATGAAAATTATTGATTTTTTATTAATATAGCTTAAATAAATATTGAATTTTATTTATTAAATGTTAAAATATTAAAGTAATAATGAGGATATGAATTATGGATTTAACTATAGAAGATTTGAAATGCCAAACGGCTTTAAATTACGATAAAGAATTATGCGTTTGTAAAAAAGTGTCTTACAGAACTATTTATAAAGAAATAGTAGAAAATAAATTAATTACAGTCGAAAGCATTGCAGAAAAAACAACCGCTTCTACGGGCTGCGGCGGATGCGTAAATAGAATAGAAAGCTTGATAGAATACGCTAAAAAGAATAATTTTGAGCCTTTGCCATAATTTGATTTAAATTAATTGTTATGACTGAATGTTTTAAATAAAGTCAAAATTTCATTTTCTTTTTTCTATCGATAAAAAGAGGCAAAAAAATTATTTCTTTTTATCAAAAGATAAATGAGACTAGGCTAAAAGCCCACAGAGTAAAGCACGCTTTCAGCGAAAACATTAACACTTTAAATTTAAAGTCCAATAATTATGGTATAGTTTATTTATTTTAAATTTTATTAAATTAAGCAACGGGAATTTTATTCCCTCAATTCTGAAATATAAACTTTATTTAAATTCTTTACTTTAATAAAAAATTGTCATTGCAAGGCTATTTATAGCCGAAGCAAGCCAAAAATAAAAAAGACACCGCATTAAATACGATGCCTTTTAATTATTTTATATTCTATATATTTAAATTAAATTATGGTTGTGTTTTAATCAAATTTCCTTCATATTCCGCTACATATTCGCCTTTTTGAATTACTGTGACACCTTTCTTAAGTGGACCGCTCATACCTTGATGTAAATAGATATTAGCATTTGCAGAATTGAAAGTTATTTTAATATACGATTTATATCTATGTTCGCCTAAATCCCCCGTGTCATCGCTCGCTATAAAACTTTTTACATCTGTGGATTTATATAATTGTCTTCTAGGGTTAGTGCTATTTGCATCCATTCCCGTATAAAAAATTTGACTGCCGTCTATAACTACTTTAATATCTTTTATTGAATATTGTTCGCCGTATTCTTTCGGATTTGAAGTATATTTTTTTTGGGTGACAGCGCTTCCGCTTCCTATTGTTCCCGTATAAGTGCCTTTATAGTTTAATAACTCGGATAATGTGGCTGCCGTTCCCGATGCTGTAGGTATCGAATCTAATCCTCCTCCTACTTCAAATGGCGCACTGTTTGCGCAACTTACCGCTAATAAAACGGTAGAAAATAAAATAGTTAATAATAGCTTTTTAGAATTTTTCTTAAAATTCTCCTTTTGAATTAAATTTTTTATAACAAAATAAAAAAATAATGCAAAAGATAAATTTCTCACGGTTGACGGTTGACGGTTGACGGTTGACGGTTGACGGTTGACGGTTGACGGTTGACGGTAACCCAAACTATAAGATAAATATTTTACTATCATAACTCTATCAATAAAATTAATTTTAATTAAATTATACAATATTAAAAAAATTAGTCAATAACAATTTAAATATTTTTTAACTAACTTTTAATTTATACAATAAGTTTAAAAATTAGTCAATAGCTTATTTTAAATTTTTTTTCAATATTGATTAATTTAATTTAACAATATTATAAAATATTTAAAAAATTTGTCAACTATTTATTTTAATTAATTTAATAATATTTTACAACATTTAAAAATTTTGTTAACAAAATAATTTAAATATTTATTAACTATTATACAATCTTTTAAAATAAAGTCAATATAATTAATTTAAATATTTTTAATTTAAAATATTTAAAGTATTTAATAAAAAAAATTATACGCTATTGACAATTATTTTATTTTGTTTATAATAATTTCAATTAATTAAAATAAATTTTTTTAGGAGAATAAATTGAATAAAACGGCTTTCGTAAATAATCAAATTTTAAGAAATCATTTTTCTATGATGCAAATGCGATTTGAGGACGGCTGTATAGTATAGTTTATTTTTATTTTGTAATTTCAGCCGTCAAATTTTTTGGCGGCTTTTTTATTTTAAAATTTTATTATTAGAGGAGATTTATTAAAATGAGTATAAAACAAAAAATACCCGAAGTTAAATTTTTCGATACGAATAAAACTTTCAAATTTGAAAACGGAGAGACTATAGACAACTTAAAAATAGCCTACACGATTAACGGAAGATTAAATATAAAAAAAGATAACGCTATTCTTATTTGTCATGCTTTTACGGGCGATTCGAATGTAGCTCTATGGTGGAGTAATTTTGTAGGAAAAAATAAAGCGATAGATATAAATAAATATTTCGTTATATGCTCAAATGTTTTGGGAGGATGCTCGGGAACTACGGGACCTTCTTCTAAAAAATCAAATGGCAATTCTTATTACGGAACGGATTTTCCAACTTTTACTATTAAAGATATCGTAAAAGTTCAAAAAATTCTTATAGATTATTTGGGAATAAAAAAATTATATTGCGTAGTCGGAGGTTCTATGGGCGGTATGCAAGTTTTACAATGGACTGCGGATTATCCTAATATGCTTGACAAGGCAATTATAATAGCAAGCTCTATGTCGCATTCGCCTATGCAAATAGCTTTAAATGAAATAGCGCGTCAGGCAATAACGGAAGATAACGAATGGTATGGCGGCAAATATTATGGAATGTCATCTCCAGATAAAGGACTCGCTTTGGCAAGAATGCTCGGACATATAACTTATATGAGCGAAGAATATATGAGAGAAAAATTTGGAAGAAAAAGAAAAAAATCTTTAAAATATTTTACGCCTTCTTTTGAAGTTGAAAATTATTTGCATTATAACGGCGAAAAATTTACTTCAAGATTTGACGCTAATAGTTTTTTATATCTCACTAAAGCGATGGATTTTTTCGACATAAAAGAAGATATTAAAAAAATAAAAACTAAAAAAAATATTGCTCTTAAAAAAGTTCTTATAATTTCTTTTATATCCGATTGGCTTTATCCAAGTTCGCAATCTTTAGATATAGAAGAAGCTTATAATTATTCAAATATAGAAACGGAATATCATGAGATAAAATCAAATTACGGGCATGACGCTTTTTTAATAAAAAACGATGAGCAGACAAAATATATAAAGAATTTTTTGAAGAATTAATTATTTTAATAAATTTATGCTTGACTATATAAAATAATTTCTTATCTTATTAATAGAAGCATTAATAAGGAGTTAGATTTATGATTATAGCTTTATCTTTTATACTTTGTATATTTTTGGTATGTAAGGATTTTATCTTTTATGATAATAAGAAAAGCAGAATTAAATAATTTAGACAGTATTGTAAAAATATTTGAGCATGCAAGAAATTATATGAAAGAAAATAATAATCCTAATCAATGGGGAGATAATCATCCGCCAACAAGTCTTATAGAAGAAGATATTAAAAATTCAATTGGCTATGTTTGTTTAGACAATGAAAATAATATAGTCGGTTATTTTTGTTTTTATGTCGGAATTGAAGAAGATTATAACGAAATTTACGAAGGAAATTGGCTTAACGATAGAGAATACGCCGTTATTCATAGAATAGCCGTAATGAGCAATCAAAAAGGAGTCGGCGGATTTTGTATGAGATTCTGTTTTGATAAATTTAAAAATATAAGAATAGACACTGGAAAATATAATATTCCGATGCAAAAATTACTTCAAAAAGAAGGTTATATAAAATGCGGAATAATAAAAATAAGAAGAAATGGCGGAGAGAGAATAGCCTTTCAAAAAACCGAATAATTTAATAATTTAAAAAATTAAACGAAAGAATAACTTTTAATAAATTTAATAATAAATAATAAAAGCTAATCTTTCGTTTTAAAATTTAATTTAAAATAAATTATAGTTTATTCCATATCTTTTTGAAAAATACGATTAAAAAAACTATAACAGCGACAGTTAATGCCAATTCAAATAAAGTTTCTACAATATCGTCAAAGTCGTCAACTATTTTATACAAAATATAATTTGTCGGCAAACTTCCGCTAAAATAGATTAAGGCTAAAAAGAATAATCCTATTACGGCTATTATTCCTAAAATCCATAAAAACTTTTTAGACTTTTTTGAATTTGTTATAACATTATTTTTCATAGAACCTCCTTAAAAAAAGAAAAATAAAATTAATCGTCATACTCGTCTTTTTTAATATTAATATCTTTTCTGTCATATTCTATTATTTTGAATTCTTTATTTTCTTTTTTATCATAGTTTATTTTATATTCTCTATTTTCGTTTTTGTTATTTAAATTATTGTCGTCTCTTATAAATTTTTTTACAAAATACATAACGGCTATAATCATAGCTATTATTCCGACAATTTTAAATAAATCTTCAAAGTCGTCAAATATATCTTCAAGAATATCGTCAAAACAATATAGTTTTATAGAAACTATAAATAAAAAAATTAAACTATTTACAATTATCTTTTTCAAATTAATCGTCCTTAAAAAATATTAATTGCCTTTATCGGAATTTTTTTTATTCAAATATTTTCTAACAAAAAATATTACCACAGCTATTATTACGACTATTCCGATTAATTGAGCCAAATCGTCAAATATGAATTCAAAAGTGTCTTCTATTAAATCGAAACAGTATAAATTAATAGCGATTATAAAAGTTAATATTATAGCATAAATTTTCTTCATTTTTTTGCCTCCTTAAATTTTAATGAAGTTTTATTTATATTATAATTATAACATATTGTAATTATTTTGTAAAGAGTTTATAAATAAAATTTACACAAATTAAGCATTGTAAATTAAATATAAATACGATTATACTACATTTAATACATTTTTAACGATAAGTAAAATCGAAAAATTAAATTAATTAAGCATTTTTTCAATATACCGAATATAAATAAACAGGCGGTATTAATGTAAAATATGTTTAAGTATGTTATAGAAGGTTCAAAAAATATATCGGGGACGGTTAAAATTTCAGGCTCAAAAAACGCTTCGCTTCCTCTTTTGGTTGCGTCTATTTTAACGGACGAGCCTATAACTTTGCATAATGTTCCCGATTTAGTAGATGTTCATGTTCTTATAAATATATTAGAGCCTTTGGGTAAAAAAGTTGATTTTAAAAATAACACTACGATTATAATATCTCAAAACGGTAAAAGCGATGAAGCGCCTTATAAATTAGTAAAAAAAATGAGGGGCTCAATAATAGTTTTGGGACCTTTGCTTGCGAAAAGAAAACATTGCCGAGTTTCTTATCCTGGAGGTTGCGCTTTCGGACCAAGACCGATAGACTTGCATTTAAAAGGCATGGAAATGTTGGGAGCTGAAATAAATTTATCGGGCGGTTATATAAACGCTTCTGTAAAAGATAGACTTAAAGGAAACGAAATAACTTTATCGGGAAAAAATGGACCAACCGTGCTTGGAACTGATAATGTTATGATGGCTGCAACTTTAGCAAAAGGCAGAACTATAATAAATGATGCAGCAAGAGAACCTGAATGCGTAAATTTGGCTGAACTTCTTTTATCTATGGGAGCTAAAATTGAGGGAATAGGAACTTCAACTTTAACTATAGACGGAGTCGATAAATTGCATGGAGCTGAATTTGAAGTTATACCCGACAGAATAGAAGCGGGAACTTTTTTAGCAATAGCGGCTGCGGGAAGAGGAAAATTAAAATTAGAAAGAACTAATCATAAACATTTAACTTGCGTATTAGATTTATTAACTTCTATAGGTTGCGATATTAAAACTACGGACGATACTATTGAAATTGACGCGATAAATAGAGAATTAAAACCTTTCGTTATAGAAACTATGCCTTATCCTGGATTTCCTACAGATTTACAGGCAATTTTTACGACTTTAGCATGCGCTATTAATGGAAAAAGCGATATAAAAGAAACAATTTATCCCGACAGATTTAGCAATGTTCCCGAGTTAATTCGTATGGGAGCGGATATAGAAGAGAGAGAAGCGAGTATAATTATTAATGGCGGAAAAAAATTATCGGGTGCGGATATTCAAGCAAGCGATTTGAGAGCGGGAGCGGCTTTGGTTGCTGCGGGAGCTATAGCCGAAGGAATTACTAATCTTCATAGAATATATCATATTGAAAGAGGATATGAGAATTTAGAAAATAAATTAAATAATATTAATATAAATACAAAAAAAGAAAAAGACGATATTTTATAATTTTATTTTAATTAAGGAGAGAAAATTATGGTTCGAGGAGTTTACACAGGAGCAAGCGGAATGATAGCGCAACAAGAGAGATTGGATGTTGTCGCAAATAATTTGGCTAATGTAGATAAGCCAGGATTTAAAAGAGATACGGCGACTTTTAAGGCTTTTCCTGAAATGATGGCTGCAAGAACGGAAGACGATGGAGTTATAATATTTCCTTTAGGTTCTACAGATATAAGACCTTATGTTGGAAGAATGGGAACGGGCGTTGAAGTTAATGAAGTTTTTACGGAATGGGAACAAGGCTCTTTAAGAGAGACGGGAAATCAGCTCGATATTGCTTTAAGCGATAAAGGTTTTTTTGCAATAGAAACTCCTAATGGCGAAAGATATACAAGAAACGGAAGCTTTCTTATCGATAAAGATAATTATTTGGTTACAAAACATGGTTATAAAGTAATGGGAGAAAACGGCTATATACAAATAAAAACTAATAATTATGTTATAGACGAAGAGGGAAGAGTAAGCGTTAATAAAAGATATCAAAATAATGATGATTTCGTTCAAATGACTCAAAACGAATGGAAAGACGAAGAAATTTTAGACACTTTAAAAATAGTTCGATTTGAAAATGAAAGATATTTAAAAAAAGAAGGCGATTCTTTTTGGGTTGATACTCAAATTAGCGGACCTGCATATATAGCGCAAAAAGGAATTGACCGCCCGAAAGTTTTATCAAGATTTTTAGAAATGAGCAATGTTAATCCTATTAATGAAATGGTTAGAATGATAGAAGTTCAAAGAGCTTATGAATTAAACTCAAAATCGATAGCGACTCATGATACTTTAATAGGAAGAGTCGTAAACGAAGTTGGAAGAGTTTAAAAATTTCGTTAATAAATAATAAAAAATAATATAGAATTCCTTATTAATATTTTGATAAAAAATTTACGATAATATATAATAGCATATAAATAATTCTGATTACGAGGATACTATGGCTTTAAATAAATCCAAGAAAAAACTGATTCTTTCTTTGAAGATTCAGATTATAGGCATATATATATTATTAGACTTGATATTATGGTATTTGTTTTTATGGCTTTCATTATACCATAAACATGCATTTCCTTTTTACGGAGTCAAAATAATTTTTGCAATAATAGCTTTTATATTATTCTTAAGATACTGTAATAAATGGGCAAAAGGAGAAAAAATAAAACTTGCCGATAAAGTAACTAAAATATTTTCAACTTCTGCAGTATTGGGAAGTATAATAGAAATAACAATATTCGCTTTTCTAAATCCGAATATTTATATATACACTTCTTTAGCTGCGGTTTTTGCCTGCTTGCTTTCAAGCGGCGCTATTAATTCTTTATACGCTTTAGTATTTAGAATAATTTCGCATAAAAGCGATTTGGAAGAGAGCGTTACCGTTTTTTATCTTTCGTTAACTTTTAAAGTTCTTTATACGATTTTCTTTTTCTTTTCAAGCGTTGTTTTTGTTTTAATTTTAAATTATGTAAGAATAAGAGAAGAGGCATTTTTAAACTTAAATAGCGATGAAACTTTAAGCGAAATTATAGGCGTAAATAGTCATATAAATCAAACTTACAAAAATGCATTTTTAGATTTGAAAGTTTATGATAGAATAGTAAAAAATAATTTAAATCAAAATCAATTAGATATAAACTCTTTAAGAACTTATATAAATAATAGAATTCAATATTTAGATTATAATTTAAGCAATAATTATAAATCTGTTTCTATAAATATAAACAGAGAATTTTTAACAAATAATTCTCCCGCTTCGTTGTCGATATTAAGAAATACGAATAATGTATATTCAACGGCGACAAGTTATAATTTTCCTTCAACTACTCTTATGAAAAGCAATGATTTTTATTCTATAATTTCTTATAATAACGAAGGCGATATTTCGGTATCTTCTTATTATCCTTTGGAATTAAATAATAGACAGCTTGGACATATAATAGCGAATGCGGATATAATGGAATATTTTAAATATATAGAAAGCAATCCTTCTCTCTCTTCTTGGAATTATATTAATTATAAATTAAATAATAAAAATATAGTTTACGCGAAAGATAGAAGATTTTTGAATCAAAATGTATTAAATATTTTAGGCTCAAGCGAAAATTTTTCTAAATATATAATGGAATTTGAAAATCAATTAAATGATAAACCTTCTTTTATAACTCCAATATTTGATATGAATAACGAAAAAACCGTAGCTATTATGTTTTATATGAAAGATTTGGATTCTGTAATCGTATTCTATAAAGATATAAATTCTATAATAAAATATTCAAATATAGAAAAAACTATAACTCTATTTATAATAGTATTTTTTATAGGCTATTCTATATTGAATTCTGTTTATATTCTTATTTTGCGTCTTACTTTTACTCCGATAAAAACTACTAACGCTTCTACGGTAAAGCTTAGAGAACAAAATAGAGATTTAAGAAAAAGAATAATGTGCAAGAATAACGATGAAATTGGACTTTTGGTTTATAATTTTAATTTATTTATTAACGACTTGGAATTAATTATAGATAATTTGAAATTAAAAAGCGAAAATTTGATTAACGATATAAATAATGTAGAAAAAATTATGACTGAAAATTCTAACAGCGTAAATATTCAAACGGAAAGCATTAAAAAGAGCGTAGAAAATATTCAATCTATAATAGCTTCTATAAAAAATATTACAAGTTCAACCGAACAACAGAGAACGGCGTTTTCTTCCGCATCCGTTGCGGTTGATGAATTATTGCAAACCGTTTATAGAATTAACAATAATATAGAAATGCAATCCTCTTCTGTTGAGCAAACTTCCGCATCCGTTGAAGAGATGATTTCAAATATTACGAGTATTGCAAAAAGCACGAGCAATGCTGACGCTTTATTTAAAAAGCTTTTAGTTGAAGCGGGAGACGGAGCCGATATAGTAGAAGAGGTTATAGAATCAATTAGAAATGTTGAAGCGAGCAGCGAGCAAATAAAAAATATTATAAACATTATTCAAAATATTGCAGAGCAAACTAACCTTTTGGCTATGAACGCTTCTATAGAGGCTTCGCATGCGGGCGAGATGGGAAGAGGATTCTCCGTTATCGCTGATGAAATAAGGTCTTTAGCCGAACATACTGCGGAAAATACAAAATCTATAACTACAATCATTAAAGAAATTACAAGAAGAATTGAAGAGAGCGTTGAGCTTGCAAATAATAGCGGACAATCTTTAAGCAATATAGTTAGCATATCGGAAAGCGCATCGAGAATAGTTTCCGAAATAAATACGGCAAATAGCGAGCTTGAAATAGGCGGTAAAGATATACTTGAAACTATTACAAAATTGAACGCGACAACTTCGGGAGTTAAAGATAGCGTAAAAGAACAGATTAATAGCGGAGATGCGGTAGATAGTCAAATTACTTTATTAGACAAAATAAATAAAGAGGTTGTAAATATAGTAGAAGCGAATAGTATGGAGGTAAACGAGGTTAATGATTCGCTTACTTCATTAAATTCGATTTCGACTCAAATTATTGAAAATAAGGATAGATTTTATAATATGACAAACAGATTAAATAATAATTTCACCATTTTTAACACATTGCTCATGAACTTTATTACAAATAGAGACGATGAAAAGAATGAAGAAGAAACAAAGAACGCTCTTCTTAAAGACGATAAATTTAATATAGACAAAGAAATTGACTCTCAATTAAAAACTCTTGAAGACGAATTAAAAATATCGGAAGAAGATGATGAGGAAGTTATAAGAACTTTGAAAGAAGATTTTAAAAATCCAAAAATGTTTTATTAAATTTAAATTAAAAAAATATAAAAATAAAGGAGGGTTTTAAAGCCCCCCTTAAATAAATTTGCTTTAATTAATAATTATAAATAATTTTCAACTCTAACTTCAAAGAATTTTTTTGCATGCTTACAAGCTGGGCAAACTTCTGGAGCGGATTCGCCTTCAAAAATATAGCCGCAATTTCTACATTTCCATTGAACTTTTGTGTTTCTTTTGAAAACCGTTCCGCTTTTAACCGCTTCTCTTAATTTAGCGTATCTTTCTCTATGTTCTTTTTCAACATCGCCAATTAATTTCATTGAACGAGCGACATCGTCAAAACCTTCTTCGCTGGCTTCTTTAGCCATTTGAGGATACATCGTTTCGTATTCGTAATTTTCGCCTTCCCAAGCGGATTGCAAATTTGCAAGCGTGTCTCCTATGCCGTTAAGATATTTGAAATGTATTTTTGCATGCTCTCTTTCGTTTTCGGCGGTTTCAAGGAATATTGCCGCTATTTGTTCGTAGCCTTCGTTTCTGGCAACGCTTGCGAAATAAGTATATTTATTCCTTGCCATAGATTCGCCCGCAAAAGCGTCATTTAAATTCTTTTCCGTCTTTGTTCCTTTTAAGTCCTTCATTTAACTTCTCCTTAATTAATTTTTATAAAACAAATATTAAACTGTAAAAATATTTATTTTATTTTGCATTTTTTAATTTTTCTGCAACATATTCCCAATTTACCAAATGGTCAACAAAAGTATTTAGAAAATCTGGGCGTCTGTTTTGATAATCCAAATAATAAGCATGTTCCCATACATCGCAAGTAAGCAAACCATGAACTTTATCCGCGATAGGATTCATAGCGTTAGGATATTTTCTAACTTCTAATTTTCCATTAGCCAAAACGAGCCAAGCCCATCCCGAACCAAATTGAGTTTTTCCCGCCGTAGTGAAAGCTTCTTTAAATGCGTCAAAAGAGCCAAAATCAGATTTTATTTTTGATTCTAATTCTGACGGAATGCTTGGTTTTTCAGATTTTTTCAAAACTTTAAAAAACTCTTCATGATTATAAACCTGTCCCGCGTTATTAAATAAGCCTTGTTTGTCGGCGTTATTATGAGAAAGAAGTATTAACTCTTCTATGCTTTTTCCTTCCAATGATTTATCTTTGGAAACAAAATCATTAACGGCGGTTACATAAGCGTTTAAATGTTTTCCATGATGAAAATCTAGAGTATTTGAAGACATATAAGGCGCTAAATCTTCTTTGCCATAAGGTAATTTAATTAATTCAAACATATTTTTATCTCCTTCATAAGTGAATTTAAAATTAATTTTATAATAGTTTATATTATTTTAAATTTATGTCAAGTATTTATTAAATGATATTTTTAACTTATTAATAAATATTACTAATTATAAATCAGGGCATACCAAAATTAATTGGCATGCCCCTTTTCAAAGGAATTTATCTAATGAACCAAAAAATCTAAATTAATTATTCTTCTTCGCTACCTTCGGAATTTTCGCTCTCTTCGTCTTTATAAACAGGCATAACCTCTCTGCCCATTATTTCGCTTTCCGTATCTCCGTAAGTAAAGCCTAATTCGTCATAATATTTTGAATATATACCTCTAAATCTTTCGGAAGTAGTATATAATATTTTATGATATCTCGTTAATAAAAGTTTATATTTAGCGTCTCTTATAGTTTCATCTTCGGTTTTCAAAGTCGTCAAATCCCAAAGATTATTAAACATTTCATTTAAATAATAAACCTTTCTAACATCGCTCGACTGATTTTCCGTAGCCAATTTATAATTAACTCCAGCCAAATAAGTATTTAACATAATCAAATTAGTAGTATTTGTAGAACCGCTTTTATTTATATTATCAACGGCTTTTGTTAAATAATTTCTGCTTACGGCATAATAATGATGAGAGCCTTTAAACAAATTCAAAATGCCTCCGTATAAATTTAATTCATAATCGGCTTGAGCAATTTCATTTGTCTTCCCTAATATTTCATATACGGGTTTTACTTCATCGTATAATCTGAAACATTTGTAAAGCTCTCTTAAAGCCAAATCGACATTATTATCGTTGGCTATAGGTCTTGCAACCAAATCGTAATAATATACGGCATTATAAAACATTTCGTTTGTGTCCGTAAATTTTACATTTGTATAATCTTCCAATATTTTATTAGCCTTATAAAGTATTCTAAACAAATAATCGTCTTTCAATATGCCTAAATTTGTTTGAAGAAGATTATAACTTCTATCGAGAGCCTGGTCGTCCGTATTCCTCAAATCCCTAAAAGAAGGTGCAAATGAAGAAATTTCTCCGACATTATCCGTAGTCTCTTCGCTCGTTTCTTCGGTTTCCGCGTTTTCCGTTTGCTTGTTTTGGTCGGTAGTATTGGTATTGTTTTGCGCATATACCGAAACTATAGCCAAAATTGTTACAACTAATACAAGAAATATTTTTTTCATGTATAACTCCTGTTTTTAAAATTTTTAATAATTATGCAACCATATATAAATATTGCTTAAAGTTTTATAAAGCGCCATTTTAGGTTGAGAGTTGGTATTTATCAGAGTATTAATCGCTAAGTCCAATTCGTCAATTACCCATATTACGCTTTTATCCGAAATCGAATTTGGAAATATATAATTTCTATCTTCGACTTCAAGATATTTATCTTCAAGAGACTTTTTTAAAATATTTATTATCTCTTTTATCGTTTCTATAATATCGTAATTTCCTTCAATTAGTAAAGTCATTATCGCCGATATTTTAGAAGCGTTATTATTAAAAATAGCCTCTATGAAAGATAATAAAACTTCTCGTATATTATCGCTTGAATTCGATTTTTTGTCAAGAGTATATTTTATAGATTTTGCCACACTTCCGTAAGAATATTGCAATGCAAGGGCGGTTTTTTCCTCGTCAAATTTTAGCCTTTTCATTAAAATCTCTCTTAAAGTATTTTCAGACAAAGGAGAAAATTTTAATTCCATCATCCTCGACATTAAAGGTTTCATTCCGTCTTGCGTTAATTTATTCGTATCGGATGCGATTAAAATAAAAATATTATTATCCGAAGGCTCTTCTAAAGTTCTTAAAAATATATTTGGCGCTCGCTTATCCATTAATTCTATGCCTTCTATAATAATAATTCTTTTCTTTCCGTATCTTGTTTTTCTGTAAGTCATTTCTATAATATTTCTAACCGTATCAAGCGGAATAACCGTGTGAATTATATTATAATGAATCTTTTTTAATGCGTCAAAAAAATTACCTTCTATAACGCATTTCTTTTTATTTCCCTTATTTTTTACAATATCAATCGCTTCTTTAGATTTTCCTCTAAATATAGAATCTATAAATTCAATATTATCTTCGTTAAGTTCATTTAAAGTATAATTAACGGCTAAATAATAAGGTTCGATTAAAGAAAATCTAGAAGTATCCTTTTTCTGCCCAAGCATATATTCTTTAGGTTCGCTTGCAGGATAATTATCGTAGCTATCAAAAATCATAGATTCCACTTTATACAAAATCGAACGGCAGGCTGTATAAAAATCGTTAAACAAATAAGGCAATTTATATTCCAAATATTGATTAAAATATATTTCTGCATTTCTAAATCTTTCGTCAGTTCCCGCTACTATTACATCGGGATGTTTATATCTGTCAATCATTTTACAAGACTCGCATTCTCCGCAATAAGTTCCGTTTTCTCTTTCGCATAAAATCGCTTTCGCATAATTTAAGGCGCTTTCAAATTTCCCGATTCCTTCTTCGCCATAAAATAAATATGCATGATGAAGTCTTCCGCTTTTATAAATTCCCGACATTATTTTTAACGGGACACTTTGTCCTAATACTTTAGCCAAAATTTTATTTCCCAATTTTTAAATTTTATTCAATTTATTATTTATTAATTTTATCATAATTAATGAAAATAACAATTTTTTTACTAACAAAAGAACAGAGATTTTGATTATTTTTGTTAATAAAAACAATAAATTGCAACTTTCTTTTAATAAAATAATTTAAAATCTACACTATATATTATGAATTATTCCGAAAATATATTAAATATTATTTATATATCAATTAGAGGTTGTTATAATTATGGAAAATTTGAAAGAAAATAAAAAATTCACAGTAGAAGAATCTATTGAATTAATTACTCGCGGAATAAACGAAGTTATAGGACTCGAAGAGATAAAAGAAAAATTAAAAGAAGGAAAACAATTAACGATAAAAGCTGGATTTGACCCAACCGCTCCAGATATTCATTTAGGACATACGGTTTTATTGAAAAAAATGCGACATTTTCAAATATTGGGGCATAAAGTAATTTTTTTAATAGGCGACTTTACGGGAAGAATAGGCGACCCTTCGGGAAAAACTAAAACTCGTCCAAGATTAACTACGGAAGATGTTTTGAAAAATGCCGAAACTTATAAACAGCAGGTATTTAAAATTTTAGACCCAGAAAAAACTATAATTGATTTTAATTCAAAATGGCTTGAAAAAATGAATTTTGCCGATGTTTTAGGATTAACTTCGAGATATACGGTTGCGCAAATGATAGAGAGAGACGATTTTTCAAATAGATATAAAAATGGACAAGCAATAAGCATAATGGAATTTTTATATCCATTGGCTCAAGGCTACGATTCCGTTTCTTTAAAATGCGATATAGAACTTGGAGGCACAGACCAAAAATTTAATTTATTAGTCGGAAGAAGTTTAATGAAAGAGTATGGACTTTCTCCTCAAGCCGTTATAACAGTTCCTTTGCTTGAAGGTTTGGACGGAGTAAATAAAATGAGTAAATCTTTAGGGAATTATATTGGAATATACGATTCTCCAAAAGATATGTATGGAAAAGCTATGAGCATTCCCGATAATTTAATTACAAAATATATGGAACTTGTAACCGATATTCCTATGAAAGAGATAAAAAATTATTCTATGTCTATGGAAAAAGGCGAAAATCCAAGAAATGTAAAATCTATATTGGCTAAAGAAATTGTTACATTATATCATAGCGAAGAAGAAGCTAACGCGGCGGAAGAAGAGTTTAAAAGAATATTTAGCTCAAAAGGTTTGCCTGACGATATTGAAGAAATTATTATTGATAAAAACGATAATAATATATTAAGCGTATTGTCTTTATGTATGAAATCCGAAAGCAAATCGAATTTGAAAAGATTAATTTCTCAAGGAAGCGTTTCTATGGATAGCGAAAAAATTACCGATATGAATTTTAATATATTAAAAGAAGGCGTTTTAAAAGTAGGTAAACGCAATTTCTTTAAAATAAAATTTTCTTAAATTAGCGATTATTAAGAGGTATAATGCGAATCTTAATTTTGCTTTTATCTACATTAATCTTTAATGTTTATTTATATCCTCAAAACAATAATAACCAAAATACTAATCAAAATAATAATACGAATGAAAATGGAAATCCTAACGCTTTAATGCTTATAAATAAATTTGACGCGATGAAAAATCCCGTTTCATTTATCAATATAGTCAACTTTACTCCTTATAATTTATTATTGGAATATGCGAGAGTTAATGGAATAGAAATATATCCTTACGATAGCGAAGCCGATTTAAGAGCGAGAATAATAAAAAGACAGGTTAATGTTAAAGTTGAAAGAGTAAAAGGAGAAGCCGAAATAAAAGATGTCGCAAGAAGCACTATCGGAAGAGGCGGAGGAAGAGTCCAACTTAAAAGCGCCGATTATGTTGAAAGATATACTATTAAAGAAGCGGATGAAGAGATAATATTTTTGTATGGAAATGTCACTCTTGAATTATATAATAATACATTATCTGCGGACAGAGTTGTTTATAGTTTAAAAACGGGAGAAGTATTTGCAGAAGGAAATTTAAGAGTTCAATCTTCCGATAACGACCTTAAAGGCGAGTGGTTTATGCTTAATAGAGAAAGCAAGAAAGGAGTTTTATTTGGAGGCGGAACAAAATTCCAATCTTATAGAATAGAAGGCGATATTATAAAATTTAACAATGAGAATTTTTTTGCAGATAATAGCAGAGTAAGTTTTTCGCGTTTAACTCCCGTAGCTCATGACTTTTTGGCAAGTAAAGTATATTTATGGGATACTAAAAAGTTTATGGTATTTAACAGCGTATATAGAGTCGGAAGGCAGCCCGTATTTTATTTTCCATTATTTTTGCAGAATTATATGGGAACGGGAATAATATCAACTTTCGGCACATCTTTAAGAGAAGGCGTTTATATGCAAAATAGCAAAACCTTTGACATATACGGAATGCAACATAGATTAAGATTTGACGCTTATCAAAAATTAGGTTTTCTTTTAGGAGATGAAATAAGATATACGAGTCAATATCATGATTTATCTTTAGATGCAATGTTTGCTATGGGAAGACAATATTATTTATTAGATTCCTATATTTCTTCAAGCGTAGGATTTGGGACGAGATATGTTAACTATTTTTCTGGAGGAAAGGCTGGAAAATTTGTTCCAAGATTTAAATTTGAATACGACCACACAATACAATTATATAATGGCGAAAATATAAATAGTTATGTCACGGGAAGATTAAATTTAAATAGCGATTTATATTTTAAGTCTGATTTTTATAATGAAAGAGGAGCTTTAGATATAGTTTCTTTCTTTACTTCATTAACGGGAGAATTGGACGATATAGGAAATTCTTATCCTGAAAGTTCTCTTGAGAATTCAATTTATCTTAATAACACGATTTACGGAGTTAATCTTAAAGTTGGAGCGCAATGGGATTTAGCCGCCGTTAGAAATCTTTCGGTAGAACATAATACAAATTTTGATTATTATATGCCAAAACCGAGCAAATTAACATTGCCATCTTTAGAAGCGAGTTATAGCTCCGTTTGGGGAGATGAAACTTCTTATTATTTTCAAAATTTAAATATTAATTATTCTTTAGGCGGAACTTACGCTCATACTATTAATTATAAAACTTCCGAAGGAATATATTTTTATAATAATCCACAACTTGACGACAAATTAAAAGAAAAAGTAGCGGAAAGAGATAATTTAACTTTATATGGAAATTTATCGAGAAGCTTTACAAATGAATTTATAAGATTTACTCCGACAGCCAAAGCCGATTATAGTTATCAAAAGAGCATTAATCCAAAACCTGAAGATTTAATTTACGACAGAAACAGCACTTATTTTGGTTTGGGAACAACTTTGAGTTTTTCGATGTTTTTACCTAATAGCGTTGTTCCTTATCAATGGGATAATTATTTTACTCCTACTATTACTTGGGATAGTTCTTATAATTTAGGCTATCGATTTAAAGAAAATACCGTTGAAGGAAATACTAATGCAAGTTCAAGCGGAGAGTTTAACGCTCATGATATTAATACAAGATTATCTATAGGCGGAACGGGTTATAGTTTATTTTATATTCCTAATTTAAATTTGGATTTAAGCGGATATATTAGAACGGGATTAGATATGAAGCCTTATTATGATTGGGAAAGAAAAATGTATAAAATTACTATCTCTACAAATAAATTATTGAATACGGAAGTCGGAGGTTCTACGAGACTATATTATGACCAATCTTCTATAACTTATAATGTGGGAAAAAATTTATTAGGAACGAATCTAACCGCTAATAATATAAAGGGTATTTTGCATATTCCTATACCGATTGGAAAGATTACCGATTGGATATTATTAAGAAATGGCAAGCGACCTTTTTTTGACGATTATATAAACTCTTTTGAAATATTTTTTGATATATCATATAGCCATGATTTTATCAATTATAAATATAATACGGCTTCGTTTATATTTGGAATAGAATTTGAATTATTGGAACAATGGCGATTTAGATTTGCAACAACAAGCGAAAATAACAGAGCTTACAGATATATAAAATCATACGCGCAAAAAGAAAATGAAACTTGGGTTAATCCTTTTTGGGATATTATAGATTCTTTTAATTTCAAAGATTCTAAAAAGAGAACGGACAGTTTATTTAAATTAAGTTCTATAGAAATGAGCATTTGGCACGATGTGGACGGATGGGAATTCCTTGCCACTTTTTCAATTCGCCCTTCAACTTTGCCTTCGGATATTGCGAGCGGTTCGGTAAAAGGTTCTTATTGGAGCAAAGAATTTTGGATTGAATTTACTTTAACCGACTTTCCAAACGGAGGATTGCCTAGAAGAGAATACGACCTTAATAAAACTATTACGGATTTACAAGAAAAACAGGCGACTACTATTAATTAGAATTAAAAACTTTACTTTTTAATCAATTTAAATTATTATAATAAATATAATTTAACTTAATTATTTATAAAAGGCTTATATAGATGAAAAAATTTATTTTTATATTATCAATTTTATTAATCGTGTCGAATACTTTATTAAACGCTCAAGATAATTATTCAAACGCGATAATGCCAAAATTACCGAGCGCGTTTGATATGTTTATCGGAAGAGAAGGAAATAATAAACTTCCGCAATATATAAAAAATGATTTAATAAGAGACGATTATAAAAGAAAATTGCCCGATTTGAATAATACGAATTTATCTTTCTTTCAAAAATATCCTTTAGAATTTCATTTAACTTCAACTTTTTCTTACGCCGCTCATACGAATACTTTTAATATGCGAGACACTTTTGTATCTTTAGGGCAGACTTTTCATAACGATTATATAGCTTTCACGGGATTTATAACTGCATTTGGTTATTTTGATACGCATGAACCTACAAATAGTTATCCTTACATAAAAGGAAATGCGGGATTTTATGACGGCGGAGCGCAAGTTATATTTATCGATAGAATTTTAGTTTCGGCAAGAGGAAGAGCGACTTTCGATATTAATACGACTACATTTATGTTAATGCCTCATTATTATGATACGACTTTAAATCCTGCAAATATCGATACTCCAAATTATTATTTGCCTCAAGTATTAAACGGACCTGGAATAAGAGTCGGTTTTATAGGCAATCATTACGAAATAGCTTATTCGCAAGGAGATTTTAGGCATAGCATACCGAAAGCGTTTTTATTTAGATTTAATATTCCTAATATAGAATTAAGATTATTATACGAACATGAAAACAGAAAAGCTCCTCAAGATTATCATATAACTTTATTCGAGTCTTTAATTCAGGCTTCGGCTACTTTAAGATTTCCTTTTTTAAGCGAAACAATTTGGCTAAATGCTATAGCGGAATATACTTGGCGAGAAAATGACGCTCATTATATTCGTTTAGAACAAGGTTTTGAATGGTATATGCTAAATATCGCTTTAAGAGAAATTGTTCATATAGAAAAAGATAAAAATGCAAAAGCCTATTTGGAATATGCTATATTTGGAAAATTTGCGGCAGGTCCTGCGGAGTTTGCAATAGGTTTTCAGGGTTCTACTGACGGAAGATATTATATTGCAGGATATGTTAAATTATAAAATAAAATATTTAATTAATTTTAATTTTTTAAGGAGAAAAAATAAATGAAAAAAATAATTATCGTTTTAAGTTTTATTACGGCTTTTAATTTGTTTGCATCGTCTGTCGCTATGAGCGAGATTCCTAAAAGCGCGATTAATTTTGCGGACGCTTATTTTCCCGATTATTATTTATATAGAGCGGTTGAAAATTCAGGCTCGTTTACTCTTATATTCAAAGGCGGACTTAAAATATATATCAATTCAAAAGGCGAATGGACGACTGTAAGCGGAGGCGGAGATGAAATAAATATAGAATATTTGGAGAAAGAAGTTATTAATTCTATAAAAAAAGAATTTCCAAACGAAAAAGTTATTTATGTAAAAAAACAAAAAAACGCGTATAAAATAAAGTTTAAAAATCGAACAAATATTACTGTTGATTTTGAAGGAAATATAAAGAAAGGCAGAAGAGATTATTAATTTAAAAAGCAAAAGTTTATTTGTATATTTATAATTATTTTATCTTTATATTTAAATGTTATTTCAAGTTTTCACAATAAAGCATGTTAAACTAAAAAATCAATCGATTAATTACATTTTCAATAATTCTAATATATAATAATTCTAAACTATTAATAAATTTAATCAAACGGAGGAAATATGCATTTCAAATTTAAAATAATTTTATTATTCTTTTTAATTTATTTTCAAATATTATATTCCAACGATATTTTTCTTTCAAAAAGAAGCGGAGAATATTACGACAATTTTGGAAGAAAACTCACGATAGATAATT
>OLHA01000511.1_pt1 | contig 22839 bp, 22 predicted proteins | sample 1605961 | NCBI WGS metagenome assembly OLHA01 (sample SAMN03283288) | human gut metagenome | biome: human-associated habitat; material: feces | host: Homo sapiens | place: Peru | collected 2012
AGCGTGATATGCCTGACGGGTTTCGTTGGAAGCGTTGTGGATTCGTATCTAGGTGCGTGCGTTCAGGCCCGCTATAGGGATCCAGACACTGGAATGCTGACCGAACAGGATTCCAAAGACGGCAGACCGTTCGAGCTCGTGCAGGGTGTGCGTTGGGTGGACAACGACATGGTGAACCTCCTTTCGAATGTGTTCTCGTCCGTGTTCGCATTTGGGATGGCTTCGATTCTTTTCTAGTTTTCTAGCGTTTACTTGATTTCTGGATGATTCTTTTGTATCTTTGGGATTGGTCGGCGGTATGCGGGCCGGATATAGAAACATATAACAGAAAAAGAGGATAAATTTTATGGAAGATAACCAAATAACAATACAACCAGAAGAATCATATAAAATAATTAGAAATAGTGTACTAACAGTACAATCCAAAAGTATATGCAGTAGTAAACTCAGCAATGGCACAAGCATATTGGAAAATGGGAAGTTAGAACATTAGTGAAAAATGAAAGAGCTCAAAAATTTTGGAGAAACACTATAAAAAATTTTACAAATAATAATGAAAAATTTAAAAGAATTAACTGATAATGATATATATCCTATGGATTTTAATAGTGATGGTATTCTAATTAATAATAGTGATGTAAAAATAATCGATTTAGATACATACACAACACAAATTATTAAGGATGATCAAAAGAAAAAATTATTTCATAAAAAGCAAAAATAGTATAAGATAAGTAAATTTTGCCAATAATATAATTGGTGATGATATGGAATACTTATTTGCATTTGATTTAGTAGAATTTGGAGAGGTAATTATAAGTAATATTCCATATAATATATATCCAATATCTCGATATTTTGTTATATAAATAACTGATGCTGCAGCAAATAAAAGGTCAATTACATAAATTATTAATACCGTTGTTGTGGGTGAAAAATTTCTATTTAATAATTGATGATGAATATGAAATTTATCTGCTTTTGATGGACTTTCTCCCTTTAATAATCTTCTTATTATAGCAAATAATGTATCTAATATTGGTATCGCTAAAATTAACAATGGTATTATTAAAGACGTCATTGTTACGTTTTTAAATCCTAATAGAGCAATTACAGAAATAATAAATCCCATGAACATTGAACCAGAATCTCCTGCAAATATACTTGCGGGATGAAAATTATGAACTAAAAATCCTAATGTTGAACCTAACATTACAAAAGATAATACGAAATCTAATCCAAAATGACCTTGAATAGTTGCGATTATTCCAACTGTTAAAAAATATATTGAACTAATTCCTCCAGATAATCCATCTAGTCCATCAATTAAATTTATACAATTTATACATCCTAAAATAAAAAATACTGTTATTGGATAAGCTAATATTCCAAAATGTAAATCAATACCAAAAGCACTTACATTATCAAGTAAAAATTGTCCATAAAAAACAATTACACAAGCACTTGCCAACTGACCTATAAATTTTACACTTGGTTTTAATTCTGTCATATCATCAATTAAACCTATTAAAATAATTAAAAATCCACCTATTAAAATAGAATTCATTTGAACACTTGTTTCACTAAATAACATATATCCAAGTAAAAATCCTAGAAAAATTCCTATACCACCCATTTTAGGCATTGGTTTTGTATGAATATGTCTAGTACGAGGTATATCTACAGCTCCTATTTGCATTGCAAGTTTTTTTATAAATGGCATAATTATTGCCACAAAACAAAATGTTGTTATTACTATCAATAATATTTTTACAATTACTTCTTCCATAAAACCACCTAAACTAATTATAGATAGTACTTAAAAAAAAATCAAGAAATTATTGATTTTTATTCTAATCAGAAATAAGATTAATATTATCTAATAATATACCAGTTCCTTCCGCCACACAAGTTAACGGACTTTCCGCGACATAAACAGGCACCTTTAATTCTTGCGCTAAAAGTTTATCAAATCCATTTAGTAATGCTCCTCCACCAGTTAAAACAATACCTTTATCTATTATATCAGCAGATAACTCTGGCGGAGTATTTTCTAAAACTGTTTTAGCAGCATGTATAATCACATCAACACTTTCCTTTAAAGCTTCTTCTACCTCTTTAGATGATATCGTTACTGTTTTTGGTAATCCTGTTACTAAATCTCTACCTCTAACATCCATCTTTTCGTCTTTAGAGTTAGGGAAAACATTTCCAATATTTAATTTTATATCCTGAGATGTTACCTCACCTACTAACAATTTATATTTGTCCTTAATATATTTCATTATATCAGAATCAAATGTATCACCGGCAACTTTTACAGATTCACTTGTAACAATGCCTCCTAAAGATAAAATAGCAACGTCAGTAGTACCTCCTCCAATATCAATTACCATATTTCCACTTGGTTTTGATATATCAAGTCCTGCACCAACAGCCGCAACCTTAGGTTCATCATCTAGAAAAACTTTTTTTGCTCCAGTTCGCTCAGCAGCTTCTTTAATTGCGTTTTTTTCAACATTTGTGATATTTGAAGGACAACAAATTAAAATACGTGGTTTTGATAAAATTCCCTTACCATTTATTTTTTTTATAAAATAATTAAGCATAATTTCAGTTACCTCAAAATCAGCTATAACTCCGTCTTTTAATGGTCTTATTGCGTTAACTTTTCCTGGTGTTCTTCCAAGCATTTCGTGAGCTTCTCTACCGACTGCTAGAGTTTTTTTTGTTTCTGCATCAATTGCAACAACACTTGGTTCATTTAGTACAATGCCCTGTCCTTTAACATAAATTAATACATTAGCTGTTCCTAAATCTATTCCTATATCTTTTGCAAACATATTAAATCCTTTCTATGTATATTTTTTACTTAAATATTTATTTTTAGTTGACTCTCCACCTCTTATATGGCGAATATCAATATGATATTTTAAAATTTTTTCAACTTTTTCAAATAATTCCTCATCTATTACTAAAAGTCTTTCATGTAAATCCTTATGAACTGTGCTTTTTGAAACTTTAAATATTGCTGCAATCTCCCTTATTGTTTTTTCAGTATCAATAATATAAAGAGCTTCATTTTTAACTCTTTTTGAAATAGCAGAATCCATACAACACCCCTTTAGTAAATTATATAAAAAGAGGAAATTTTTATACCGAAAAAAGAGCTAATGCTCTCCTAAATCACTAATATTTCGATCATAATACTCTTCTGGATTAACCAATTTACCATTAATTGATAATTCAAAATTTAAATGATCATTCAAATCTTTAGCAATATTAGAAAAACCACTTTTTCCTAATGTTTGACCTTGAACAACTGGATCACCTTTTTTAACAACTACATCATTTAAACTTTGATAATAACCAATTATTCCATTTCCATGATCAATTTCTACAATATTTCCAAGTAAATCATTTTCTGATACAGAACTTACTGTTCCATCTAAAATACTTACAACATCAAATGATTCTCCACTACTATAAGAAACTCCACTACTTTGTAAATATGTATCGGAATAATAAATAATTGAATTTTCTTGTTCTACCGATTCATCTTTATAATCATAAAAATCTTTAACAATTTTTACATTTTCGTTATTATAAGGTCTTTTTATTACATTATGAATCGCAATAACTGGTTCTTCATCTTCAATAATTGTTTTCGAAACATATTCAATTTCTGGCTTTTTAAGTGTAGGAGATGTTGCAGATTCAATAGAAAAAATTGCTCCAAATACTGATACAAATACTAAGCCATATAATGCATACTCTACCGGTTTTTTTAACCTTCTTTTTGTCATATTATCACCTCTATTTTAAGTTTTAACAATATAACAAAAAATATACATTAAAATTTTTAATAAATTTTTTTTATTTCAACACCTTGATAATAATATTTTAAAATTTCATCATATTTATATCCATTTAAAGCCATACCCTCAGCTCCATATTGACTCATTCCAACTCCATGACCAAAACCTTTAGTATTAATATCAACACTATTACCATTTTGTGTTATTGTAAAAAAGGTTGAACGGAGTCCAAGTAAATATTGAACTTGATCACCAGAAAAAACTTTATTATTTATCTTTATTTGTTTTATTCTACCCGTACTAGTTGTACTAATCACCTCAACATAAACATTGTCTCTATATTCTACACCAAGTAATCTATAAAAATCAGCTAAACTAAAATGAAAGTAATCATTAAAAACTGGCGAAACATCTGCATCCCACATGGAAGCTACACTTTTTAAATATGGTTGTTGAGTTGGGAAAACCTCCCCACTATTTTCAGTATAGCCCGTACTTGTTGAAAAAAATAATGCTTCAACTACACTTCCGTTACAATCTAAATATTCACCCTTAGTTTCTAATACAGCAGCCTTAGCCTTATTTAAATTAGATTCATAATCATTTCCCCAACGATTTTTAAGTTGATCACTATCCAAATATACTTGATTCATAACAGTATCTACAACATCATAATCTTTATTTTTATTATACTCAAGTTGCTTTAAAACATAACTTCTTGCTGCAACAGCTTGAGCTTTTAAAGCATCCATTTCAAAACTAATTGGAACTTCTCCTGAAACAACCCCAACAATATATTCTTCAATTGGAACAACATCAATATTTCCAGTTGAATTTCGCTTTATTCTTATTGTCATATTACTCATATACTTAAATTTAACTTCTTCAGGTTCTTTAATGAAAACAGTTATAAGTATATAAGGAATTAAAATAATTAATAATGTAGCAAAAAATATCTTTTTCATATCTCACCATCACTCTATTTATATCTATGATGTGAAATAACATTTATTCATTATAATATGCGACAAATTTTTTTATATTCAAAAAAACCAAAATAATAAATATTTTAGTTTATTTTAGTACTAATAAAAAAATCCATAAAAAAATTAACAACTAAATAAGATAATGAAAGAGAAATAATAACATATAAAAGTCTAGATTGATAATATCTATTTTTCTTAAATAAATTGTTGATATTAATACTTTCTAAAGCCCAAATAGTTAAAGGAACAGTAACACAATATAAAATTACTCTAACACTCATATTTAGTAATTTTATCTACCCTTCTATGATGTCGTTCAAGAGGTGAAAAAGGAGTTTCTATAAATGTTTCAATTATTCTTTTGATTTTATCAAAACTTAAATCCTTACTAAAAGCAATCACATTAGCATTATTATCTATTCTTGTTAATTTAGTTTCCTTTATTGTGTTAACTTTAGCACATCTAACTCCCTTAACTTTATTTGCAGCAATACTCATTCCAATACCTGTTCCGCATATTAAAATTCCATAATCTATATTTTTATCACGAATACTTTCACTAAGTTTAAAAGCATAGTCAGGATAGTCATCATTTGAATCATATTTTTTAGGTCCAAAGTCAACAACCTTATAATTTGATTTTTCTAAGTAATCAATAATTTTTGATTTTAAATCCATCCCATTATGATCACAAGCTATACCTATTTTCATATTATCACCAATATTATTTTACAATAAAACAAAGATTTTATCAATAAAATATTTATTCATTATTTTTAAAATTTTGATACCATTCTTTTACTTTTTCTTTACCTGATTCTATTTTTTCACTACCATACTCTTTTACATTATCCCAAGTTTCTTTATCGTTTTCCTTTATAGAATCAATATTATTTAAAACATCTTGATATTTTTCTTCACCAATTTTAGAAATTACATAATCTTCTAAATTTTCTTTTCCACTATTTAATATATCACTTGCTTTATCATACAAATACTTTGAAGAACTACTAATATCTTCTTTATAATCAGGAAATTTTTTCATAATTAAAGAATCAAGTTTTCGAGTAATAGTAATAACTTGCATTTTTGTTGTATCTTTTAACTCGCTAAAGGTTACACCTTTAATTTTACCGTCATAAAAAATAAAATCAACAAAAATTATAAAATATTCACGACATTTACTTTTAACATTATTAACATTTTCTGAATTCATCATATTATTAATTTCTTCTGTTGCATCATTAAAATATTTAAGAACAATTTCATCACTAGTTAAATTAGAATCGTCAATATCAGTAGAATTATTAGTTTCGCTTACTAAATCATTATCACTTACTGTATCATCAAAAGATTTATCTATAACATTATTTTTACTATTATTACTGTTATTTAGAGTGTTAGAATCATTTTTTTCTATAGTAAGACTAGATTCATTTTGATTTTGCTTATTTTCTATATTTTCTTCTTTTGTTTTACCACATCCTGTTAAATTAATTAAAATAATACCAGAAATCAATATACTAATTAATTTTTTACCATCTATAATTTTCATATATAACCTCCAAAAAAAATAACAGACAAGCTGTTATTTAATACCATATTTACGATTGAACTTATCAACAGCTCCAGTTTTTGATGCTTTTCCTTGTTCACCTGTAAAAAATGGATGACATTTATTACATACTTCTAAATGTAAACTTTCTTTGTTAGATTTTACTGTAAAAGTATTTCCACATGCACAAGTTACTTTAGTATCAACATAATTTGGATGTATTCCTTTTTGCATAATCTTCTCTCCTTCCGCCATAACTAAATTTAGTTATAGAAATTCCTAAGCCACTATATTATAACAAGTAAATAATTAAAATGCAACAATTTTTATTATTATATGTAAAAATAATAGAATTAATGATATAATATTATAGTTTTTAAGTGAGGTGTTTTTATGATTGAAGAAAAAATTGTGAAGTTAGTTGATACTGATAATTATTTAAAAGGAGAAAAATATAATCTAAATTATGTAAATTTAAAAAAAATTATTTACTTAAATAAAAAAAATAGAATCTATAAATTTGACGTTGAATCTGAATCAACAGATAAAATTTATAATGTAGATATAACCACTCAAGAAGATAATGTGATTTTAACATATTGTTCTTGTCCACAATTTGAAAAAATGAATAAATGCAAACACGTTGCTGCCGTATTAATTAAAGAACAAAATAAAATTTTTGAAATAAGTAATAAAGTAAAAAAAGATTTATCAGATGTAATCCTAAACAATATTCTAAATAAAATAAATAAAAATAAACAACAACTAAATTTAGAATTAGAATTAAACTTTAAAAAAAGTTATTATGAATCTGGATTATATGTTAAATTTAAAATAGGAATTAATAAATTATATAGTGCTACATCTAAAGCAAAATATTTCTTTGAAAGATTTAATGAAAACTGCGGTTATTACGAATTTGGTAAAGACTTTGAATATAAACCTGGCGAACAATATTTTTGTGATGAAGATAAGAAAATTATTTCTTTTCTAAGTAATTGTTACTATAGATATGTAAATGAAAGATATTATCAAGGTGAAATATATATACCAAATAATTTAGAAGAAGAATTTATAAAATTATTAAAAAATAAAAATTATAGCATTATGGGTATGGGAAACTTTACTGGATATAAAGATGAATTTCCTTTTGAAACAGAAATAACTAATGTTTTAGATAAATATATTTTTAAATTTAATTTTGATAAACAATACAATTTTTTAAGTAAAAAATTATTAATAGTTGATCATAATGTATATTTATTAAAAGATGAATATACAGCAATTATAAATGAATTTGCTCAAAATGATTTAATTGAATTAGATTTTTCAAAAGACAAATTATCACTTTTTTCAGAAACAATTTTACCAATTGTAAAAGATAATTTAAAAATTGATGAAACAATAAAAGACGATTTCACAATAACAACACCTAATGTAAAATTATACTTTGATATTAAAAATGAATTATTAACTTGTAATGTTATTCTTATGTATAAAGATACAGAAATAAACTATTTTGATAAAGCAAATATTATAAGAAATAGAGAATATGAACAAAATATTATTAATGATTTAACAAGTAAAAATTTCAAAATAGATAATAAAATTTTTATTGATTCTCTAGATGAAATTGCGCAATTTATAGAAACAGACTTATTTTACTTTAGTAACAAATATGAAGTATTTACTACTAAAAAATTTGATGAAACAAATATTATAAAAAGTAGTAGAATTGAATCACAATTTTCAATTGGTCAAGACAATATAATGAGTTATAACTTCAATATAGAAGATATTAACTTAAATGAATTAGGCAATATTTTTCTAAATTTAAATGAAAAAAAGAAATATTATAAATTAAAAAATGGTAATATTTTAAACTTAGAAAATAATAATGAACTAAATGAATTACAAAATTTAATGGAAGACTTAGATTTAAACATAAATAATATAAAAGATACAGGTACTATTCCAAAATATAGGGCTATATATTTAGATAGTTTAAAAGAAAATAAATATAGTATTATTAAAACAAACAATTTATTTGATAATTTTGTTAATGATTTTAAAAAATTTAAAAACAAAAAACCATATATAAATGAAATAGATAAACAAATATTAAGAGATTACCAAATTACTGGTGTTAAATGGTTATATAATATTTATAAATGCAATTTAGGTGGAATTCTTGCCGATGAAATGGGACTTGGTAAATCATTACAAACAATATGCTTTATAAAATCTATTTTAAAAGAAAAAAAAGATGCTAAAATACTAATAGTATCACCTACTTCACTTATTTATAACTGGGAAAAAGAATTTGACAAATTTGCAAGTAATCTAAATTATATGGTAATTGCTGAAAATAAAAATAAACGTATGGAAATTTTACAAAATCTAGAAAGCAATATAATTATTACCACTTACGGATTATTAAGAAGAGATAAAGAATTCTATGAAAAATTAGATTTTGAGGTAATGATTATCGATGAAGCACAAAACATTAAAAATCCTAAAGCAGGTATTACAACAAGTTCTAAAGAAATTAAAGCAAATTGTAAAATTGCCTTAACAGGAACTCCAGTAGAAAATTCGGCAGTTGAATTATGGAGTATATTTGATTTTATAATGCCTGGATTTTTTACAAATTTAATGAAATTTCAATCTAAATATAATGTTAAAGATTTTAGTGATGAAAAAATGGATATTTTAAATAAATTAAATTTACAAATATCACCATTTATTTTAAGAAGAAAAAAAGTAGACGTTGCTAAAGATCTACCAGAAAAAATTGAAAATAATATATATTTTGATATGTATCCAGAACAGAAAAAAATTTATTTAACGCAACTAAAAAAAACTAAGGAAGAAATGGATGAAATAATTAGTACAGAAGGATTTCTAAAAGCAAGATTTAAAATACTACAATTACTTACAAAATTAAGACAAATTTGTATAGATCCAAGCATCATTTTTAGCGATTATAAAGGTGGTAGTGTAAAAATTGATGAACTTATAAATTTAGTAAAAAAAATAATTTCTAATAATCATAAAATATTATTATTTACAAGTTTTAAAACTGCTTTAAATATAGTAAAAGAAAAATTTGACGAAAATGATATAACATCATATACAATTGATGGCAGTGTTTCAAGCAAAAAAAGAATGGAATTAGTTGAAAAATTTAACTCTGATAATACAAATGTATTTCTAATAATGCTTAAAGCTGGTGGGACAGGGCTAAATTTAACAAGTGCTGACGTTGTAATTCACCTAGATTTATGGTGGAACCCACAAGTCGAAAATCAAGCTACCGATAGAGCACATAGAATTGGTCAAACTAAAAATGTTGAGGTTATCAAATTAATATGTAATGGAACAATTGAAGAAAGAATTATTGAATTGCAAAATAAAAAGAAATTATTAAGTGATTCATTAATTGAAGGAAATAATAGAGATAAAAACAACATTGAAAAACTATCAGAAAAAGATATTAAAAACTTATTAAATTATGAAGAATAACTATAGATGTCTATAGTTATTTTAGTATTGTATTATCTAATACAGGTTTTATCTGATCAAATATTGAACTATATCCAACACTTGAAGGATGTATATCATTTATAACAGGAAGAAAATCTAAATTATTTTCATACAAATTATAAATATCAACATACTTTATATTATATTTATTAGCTAAATAACTAACCTTTGTATTCATATATGAAAAAGCACTTTCATATCTTCTATTTCCATAATATGGATTATAATATCCAATAACAATGATATCTTCCTTACAATATTGTCTTATAAGACCAAACAATTCATCCATATCAACTAAGATTGAGTCTAAATAATCATAAAAATTATTGTTAATATTTTCACTTGCCATAATACTAATTACATCATTTGTACCAACTGAAACTGTTAATAAATCAGCCTTTATCAAAACATTCTTTAAAGTTCTTTCTTTATTATCAATAGTTATTTTTTTATTATCTTTAATATCTCTTATTAAATCTGTTGTACGATAAGTATTATCAGAAAAATCCTTTATATATTCATTTACAACATTTTTTTCTTTCAAATATTCATATACATAATCAGTAAAACTATGGTTTTCTTCTTCTCCAGCAGTTACACCAACAGTTAGAAAGTCTCCAATCGCAACATAAGAAATAGATTTGTCAATTGTTGATAAGTAAATTAAAAATATAGATAAAATAACAATAGAAAAAAATAAGGCTATTTTTAGTTTCATAAGATTATCACCTAATAAATTATATTTATTTTAATCTTATTTATTCTAAAACCTTATTTTTCCTCTAAATATATACTAGCTCCAACATTTGTTAATTTTTGAATAATATTTTCATAACCTCTTAAAATGTGTTCAACATCATTTATAACAGTTTTGCCACTAGCTGATAGTGCAGCAAGAACCATACAAGCACCTGCTCGCAAGTCTGTTGCGGTTACCTCAGTTCCTATCAAAGTAGAAGGACCTTTTATTTTTATTTTTTGATTATTAATTATATTTATATCAGCACCCATTTTATTCAAATATTGAACATTTTTAAAACGATTTTCATATATTGTTTCCTCGAGTGTTGATATACCATTACATTTAGTTAAAAGTACTGTTAGTGGTTGTTGTAAATCTGTTGGAAATCCCGGATAACCAAGTGTTTTTACTCTTGTTGGTTTAATATTATCAGTGCGTGATAAAGTGATACTACCCTCACTAAGAGTATATTTAACACCCATTTCTCTTAATTTAAATAATAAAGATTCTATATGTTCTGGTATAATATTATTTATTTTTAAATTATCACCAACTAATGCACCAGCAATTATATAAGTACCTGCTTCTATTCTATCAGGAATTACTTCAGTAAAACCTTTACTTAACTTAGAAACACCTGTTATTTTAATCTCACTAGTACCAGCACCACTTATTTTAGCTCCCATATTATTTAAAAATGTCGCAACATTCACAATTTCAGGTTCACGTGCCGCATTTCTTATAATAGTTACACCTTCTGCCTTACAAGAAGCAAGTATAGTATTAATAGTAGCTCCAACACTTGGCATATCTAAATAAATAGTATTACCCTTTAAATTTTCTGCATCTATTATAAATTTATGCTCATCATTAATAACTTTAGCTCCCAATGCTTCAAAAGCTTTAAGAGTTTGATCAATTGGTCTTGCTCCAATAGAACATCCACCTGGAAAATACATTTCAACATGTTTATATTTACCTAACAATGCAGACATAAAATAATAAGAAGCTCTTAGCCTACTAGATATATCTTCTGGTATTTCTTTATTTACAATAGTTTTAGAATCAATAGTCATAGATCCATTATTTACTGATACACTTGCACCTAAATATTCTAAAATTTCAATTAAAGCATCTATATCTGAAATAGCAGGAACATTAAAAATATTAACTACATCATCCGACAATATCGCAGCAGGTATTAATGCTACTGCACTATTCTTTGCCCCACCTATTTCAATTGTTCCAGATAAAGTATGATTTCCCTCAATCACTATCTGTTTCATAATACCTCCATCATAATATTTCATTATATTAAATGAAATACAAAAAAAATTGTGTCATTATACTAAAAAGTTTATAATTAAGTACCTAATAATTATAAACCATTTAAAATAAAAAGTAAACTTTTATATATACATAATACCAATTATAATTAATACAATTCCACCAATTAAAGTAGATGCACGTCCTATTAAACTACTAATTTTTTTACCCAAAATAAGTCCCAAATAAGTAAATAAAAAACTACTTATAGAAAAAATTAAAGAACATAATATAAAATTGTTACTTATCGCATTTAATCCAATTCCTACACTAAAACTATCAATACTAACAGCTAAACCAAAAATTAATAGTTCAATGTTAGACATCATTTTAATATCATCATCATTTTTAAATGTTTCTATAATCATTTGAATTCCAATAAAACAAAGAACAATTGTTACAATAGTATTAGGACTTATTGGAAAAAATTTCAATATCGCATTACCAATAAACAATCCAATTAAAGGCATAACAAAATGATAAATACCGACAATGATAGATAATTTAATAATATTTTTCTTTGATAAATCTAAAGTTCCATAAGCAAGTGATAAAGAAAAAGCATCCATACTAAGACTTACAGCTATAACTAAAACAATTAAAAATGACATAAAAATTCCTCCTATAAAATTTTATTTAGAAGGAACTTTTATATTACTAATTTTTATATTTTTTTAATATTTCTGAAACAACAGTAGTATATTCTACCTCCGTACTTTCTTCTGCTTCCAATAAACATAGTGGAGGAAATAAAACACACCACCAATTATCACCTTTACCACTTCCTAAAGTTATTAAAAGTGATTCATAATAACCTTCTTTATACTTGATTCCCTTATATTCTTTTTTAGGAAAATAATTGAGTCCAAAATTTATTTTAAATGGTAAATTATAATTTTGACTTTCTAAATTTTTACTTGTTAATAAAGAAATAGAATTCAAATTAGAATTAATAATTTTTCTTGCTTCATTTATATCTTTTGTATCTTTCAATAAATTATAAACATAATCTTGAATTTCTTCCTTAACATTATTTTTAACAGATTGGTCGTAATCAGAATTACTATTAGCTAAAATTCTAATTCTTAAAGCTTCTTCAGGAATTTCTATATCACTAAATTTATATCCAATAAAAATATAAATAGATATAATTGATAAAATTAAAATAATAGTTTTTTTCATATCATCACCTATTTAATATTGAACATATTTCAAATCTTTATACATAGAAATAAATAAAATTTTAAAAATAAATACGTTATATGATATAATTATTACATTAAGGGCGTGATAAATTGAAAAAGAATAATTTTTTTGAAGGATCTTTTATAGCAACACTAGGTATTGTAGTATGTAAAATTATAGGACTTTTATACGTCATACCATTCTATGCGATGATTTCATCAAAAGGTGCTACATTATATAGCTTTGCCTATTCAATTTACACAGTATTTTTAAGTCTTTCGACTAGTGGAATTCCAATAGCAATGAGTAAATTAGTAAGTGAATATAATAGTTTAGAATATTATAATACTAAAGAAAAAGTATATAAAATAGGAAAATATATAATTATTGGACTGGGAATATTTTTCTTTATTGTTTTAATGATTACAGCACCAGCTATTGCAAATTTTATTTTAGGTAAAAATTCAAGTGGTGGTAATACTGTAAGCGATGTTGCATTTGTAATAAGACTAATTTCAACAGCTCTTTTAGTAGTACCAATATTAAGCGTCACAAAAGGTTACTTACAAGGACATAAATATATGACACCTTCAAGTATTTCAAATGTAATTGAACAAATTATAAGAGTTGCTGTAATTTTAATAGGATGTTTCGTTAGTCTTAAAATAATGGGACTAGAGGAAAAAATCGCAATCGGAATTTCAGTTTTAGCGGCAACAATCGGAGCTTTTTTTGCTTATATCTACTTATATATAAAACTTAAAAAAAATCACGAAATTAAAAAAAATTCCGATATAGAAAAAAAATCTGATGAAACAAAATATACATCTAAATATTTAATAAAACAAATATTTTTATATGCATTACCATTTATAGTTATTGATTTACTTAAATCATCTTATAATTTAGTAGATACATTCACAATTACAAGAACATTATCAAGTCTTGGTTACTCAAATGAAGTAACAGATTTAACATTTGCTACAATCGCAACTTGGGGAAATAAATTAAGTATGATTATTATTTCTATTTCAATGGGTATTACAGCAAGTTTAATACCATCTCTTACTAGTGATTATGTTTTAAAAAAACAAAATGAAATAAATAACAAAGTAAACGGCGCTATCAGATTACTTTTATTCATTACAATACCAATGACTATAGGACTTTGTTTTCTAGCACGTCCTATATGGATAGTTTTTTATAGTTATGATACATTAAGTATTTCAGTATTTAAAGTTTTCATATTCCAAGCTATTACATTTTCACTTTTTTCAGTACTATTAAATATTACTCAAACAACAAATTTTACTAAAGCAACAATTTTAACATTACTTGCAAGCTTTATTGGAAATGCACTCTTAAATATTCCAATGATGAAATTATTCGATATATGGAAAATTGGATATCAAGGAGCAAGTATATCAACATTAATAACACAAATAATTCCTATTATATTCCTAATGATTTTTATTGCTAAAAAATTAAAAGTAAATTATAAAAAAACATTTATAATAATTACTAAAATAACACTATCATCATTAATAATGTTATTAGTATTATTCCTTTTTACAAAAATATATCCATTAAACACATTAACAAAAGGAAAATCATTAATTCAAACAATAGTATATTCTATAATAGGAATGGTTGTTTATTTAATATGTGTTATTAAAATGGGAGTAATCAAGGAAATATTTAATAATAGCAATATTTTAAATAAATAAAAAAATAAAATTAAAACAAAAAAAATTTGATAATAAAATTAAAAATTTGTATTCTAATAATTTATACAAATTTTTTTATGTAAACACAATGTATTTTTAATTCAAAAAAAAATATAAAAATAATAATAAATGATATAATAATTATGGTGAATAATATGACATATGAAGAATATAAAAAAGAAATAGTTGATTTTTTTCTAAATATAAACAAATTAACATTAGAACAATATAAAGACTCTTTATCTAAAGAAAAAATTGAGAAATTAGAAAAATTTGATGAGACATATATAATTTTTTATAATCAATTACCATTATTTATTGAAGATACAAAATTATATATAAATAATAATTATTTTAAAAAAGATGGAATTTATAATAAAGAAATAATTGATGCTTCAAAAAGAATGCTCTTAGAAAAATACTTTGAAAAATTTATAATTTTTGATTACTCAAAAGATAAAGAAGAACAAATGATGAAATATATTGTTGAAGATGAATGTAATAAATTTATAAAAAGAAATAACTTAAATATTAAAAATGACAATACATACCAAAATGAATATATTTTAATTCTAATAAAAAATAAAATAGGAATTAAATATAATGAGTATGTTTACAAAAAAAATGTTAAAGATCTAATCAATAATATAGATGATGAAACAATAAAACAAGAATATTATAAATTACAAAATAAGAAAAAAATTAATGATTTAGAAAAAAAAGATGAATTAGAACAAATTTCTAAAATTTATAATATTGATTTAAAAGATATTGAAGTTATAAATGCCAAAGGTAAAAAATATTATAAAATAAAAAAAGATAATACGTATAAATTAATCGAAGCAAATACTAATTTATCAATTATAGAAGAATACAAATCAATTCAAAATGAAAATAAGAATTATCAAACAGATAATACAACAGAAAATACAAATAATATTACTGAAAATTTAATAAATAAAAAAATTGATGTATCATTAATTCCAATAAATGAATTACCAAATTACAAAAATATATTGGCGAGCTTATCACCTGAGCAAATAAATTGTGTTAAAATGTTATTTATTAATAGAGAAAAAAATAATATAAGCTTAATTAATATATATGATGGTATCGCAATCGATAAATCAGGAAATTGCATATTTGCAGAAAAAAATATAGACACTGGTGAATATGAAATAAAAGATGCTAAAACAGATAAATACACTAATTCCGAGTCAAATGATTCAAAAGAAACAAAAAATAATTCTAACAATAATCAAAATGATGAGAAATTAGAGAACAATAATAATTTTGAAAATTCTGATACAAACGAAGATACTGATACACTATATCATAAAGAAGAAATACAAAATGAACAAAAAAAAGGGTATCAAAAGAAATTAATATTAAATAAATATTATCAAAATGGTTTTGTTAATATCTTAGTTTTATCACTTATTACAGGATTTATTAGTGGACTAAGTATTGGAATATTATTTATCTTAATGAAATAAAAAATATAGTTTAATCACTATATTTTTTACTTTTATTTATATTAATTATTGGTTAAAAAGTATGCCCAAATTGATTTTTAAAAAATTCAATTTCATTATTATCAAGTTCAACTATAGAATAAACACCATTTTCAAACTTTTCTTTTCTAATAATAAATTCGTTCAATATACTATTAGCTTGATCGTTTACTCTTATTAAATATAAATAATTATTATTCATAATTTTTATTATATCATGAATAAAATATTTTTTACCATCTTCTAAAGTAATAACTTGATTTTCCCTCATATTACTTTACTCTCCCTAATTCAATATTTTGTTCCATATATGTACTAACATTACTAACAAAGTTTTCTACTTTTCCTCTAAATTTATCAAATAATTTAGGAATATTTTTAACTCTTTCTAAAAGAATTTTGTTTGCTGGCTGAATATTAATACATTTTAAACTTTTTGTTGAATAACTAACTCCATATTTTTCTAAATTATCCAATCTTTCACCATTAATTTTATAATCTTTAAAATATTCTTCACCTGAAATTTTTTCTTTAATCTCAGTTTGATTAATTTCTCTTTCATTTTTACTATCATATAAAGAATCCTGTTTTTCAGATATTTTTTGTTCTTCTAAACTATTTTCCAATGGTTTAGTTAAATTTTGTACGGTATAATAATTTTTTTCTTTCAATTCTGTTTTTTCTAAATTATTTAAAACAACATCCAATTCTTTTTCTAAATAGTCAATATTTCTTTTGCACTTTGAATATTCTAATTCATTAGTTGTTAATGAACCCAATTTGATATTATTTTCTTTAATAAGTTGTTTAATTTCCTCTAATCTTCTAGAAAAATGTAATTTTTCAGAAGAATATGCTAATCTTTCTTCATTGTTAATTTTATTTAATTTATCATCAACTGTATGAAAATTATTTATTTCAGTTTTCAATTCTTCAAATGAAGCAATAAAATTTTTTGAATTTACAGAATTATTACTAGAAATTTTTTGACCAATTGTAAATATTTTTTGTTTTAATAAATATCTATCATATATTATATCAGCCTTATCCTTAGAAATTTCTATATTATAACTTTTTAATTGCTCAGATAATTGATTTTTATGAGATATAATTTTATTATATTCCTCTCTATAAGCAGATGTATCACGACCTAACACATTTCTCATAGATATTAATTCGTCTAATTCCTTAATTCTGTCATCATCTGAATCTAAACTTTTAATTGACTCGACATATTTTTCAATATTAAAATCATTATTATCTTTTAAATTGAAATTTTTAATATCCTCATATATCTCATTATTCAATTTGAGTAATTGATTCATTTCAGAAATATATTTTTCACAATCCATATTATCATAAAGTTTTCGGTATTGAATAATAGATTCAATTTGGGAAATCCTATTATTATTTTTTTGTATATTTTCAAACAATTTTATATATTCGTTAATTTCCATAATTTACATATTTTATCAAAAAATGACAAAACCCTTTCTATTTTTCTAATTTACAAATACAGTTCACACAGTAACATTATACATAAAAAATAAATATAATTCAAGATATGAAAAATATATATTCTTTAATATTACAATAATTTACACATACACAAAATGGTATATATTTTTAAACTATAGTTTAATCACTATATTTTTTTAGTAATAAATCCATTAAATCAACTAAATAATATACGAAATGTTTATCTAAATATACTATATCTAAAGTAATAACTAATTTTTTACCCATCATACTAAATCTAAACATACGTGATAATTTACTAACTTCAATGAAAATTTCTTCAACTTTAATTTTATTAGTAAATTCTTCATTAAATATTAACTTAACGAAATTTTTATTTTGCTCAACTCTTTCAATATTGATTTTTCTTGCCATTTTTTCAAATAATTCTTCATACATATAGATTAACATATTTTCAGATAATTTACCAAATCTATCCTCTATTTCATATTTAATTTTTTCTAAACTATCATATGAATCAATAGCGTTAATTTTTTTATGAATTTCTATTTTTATATCAACATCATTTATATATTTATCATCAATAGATGTTGAAACATCAATAAGTGGCATATCATTTTTAGAATCGTTATTTACCTCTTTACCATTCAACTTACTAACTTCTTCATTTAACATATTTAAAAATAATTCTATACCAACAGAATCAATAAATCCAGCTTGCTCACTACCTAAAATATCACCAGCACCTCTTATTGATAAATCTCGCATTGCTATATTAAATCCACTTCCAAGTTCAGTAAATTGTTTTATTACATCAAGTCTTTTAATAGCAATTTCAGATAAAATTTTATTTTTATTATACATTAAATAACAATACGCAATTTTATCACTACGTCCAACTCTACCTCTTATTTGATATAATTGTGAGAGACCAAACCTATCGGCATCCATTATTATTAAAGTATTTACATTTGGAATATCAATTCCAGTTTCAATAATTGTCGTACAAAGTAAAACATTAAATTCATTATTCAAAAATTGAGCCATTACATCTTCTATTTGAATTTTAGTCATTTTACCATGAATAGTACCTATTTTAGCATCAGGAATTATTCTCTCTATTTCGCGTTTTTTACTTTCCATTTCTTCAACGTGATTAAATAAAATAAATGCTTGACCATTTCTAGATAATTCTCTATAAATAGCTTCCTTTATTATTTGATTGCTTTCTGATAAAACATAAGTTTGAACTGGATACCTATTAACAGGAGGAGTTTCTATTAAACTTAATCCCCTAATACCAGCCACAGACATTTGTAAAGTTCTAGGAATTGGTGTTGCAGATAATGTCAAAACATCAATATTATTTTTATATTCTTTTATTCTCTCTTTATGCTTAACACCAAATCTTTGTTCCTCATCAACTACTAATAAACCAAGATTTTTAAATTCAACATCACGGCTTAAAATACGATGCGTTCCAATTAATAAATCCACTTTTCCAGTTTTTAATCTTTCTAAAATATTACCTACTTTTTTTGGATTAACAAATCTATTTAACACTTCTATATTAACACCAGTATTTTTAAATCTTTCAATTGCGTTGTTAAAATGTTGATTAGATAATATTGTAGTAGGACATAAGAATGCTACTTGTTTTCCGGATAATATTGCTTTATATATTGCTCTAAATGCTACTTCAGTTTTACCAAAACCAACATCACCACATAACAAACGATCCATAGGTTCTATAGATTCCATATCCTTCTTTATATCAGAAATTGCTCTTAACTGATCTTTTGTTTCTGTATAAGGAAAAGTTTTTTCAAACTCTATTTGTTCTTTACTATCAGGTAAAAATTGGAAGCCTTTAACTCTTTTTCTTTCCGCATATAATTTTAATAAATCTTGTGTAATATCTTCAATTTTCTTTTTAATTCTTGCTTTAGTTTTTGCCCACTCAGTACCACCTAATTTATTAAGTTTTGGGACAATTCCTTCATTAGATGAATACTTAGTAATTAATTCAATTTTTTCAACCGGAATATAAAGTTTATCACCACCTTGATATTCAAGTTGCAAATAATCTTTCATAATTCCATTTTTATTTAAACTTTTTAAACCCTTATATTGTCCAATTCCATAACCTGAATGAACAACATAATCGCCTACATTTAATTTAGTAATATCTTTTATTCTTGTTCCATATTTAAAATTAGATTTATAAATTAAATTATTAGTTTTTTTATTAAAAAATTCATTCTCACTTATTACTATATAATTACCTAATTCAAAACCTTGATTAATATTTTTAATAACAAGATTAATTTTATTTTCATAAATATCATCTAAATTAGTAAAAATTATTAAATCATTATTTAATTCATCTATTATCTTATTTACTGCATATTTATCCTTAACACAAATTATAACTGTTTTTTTTCTTTTTATAAATATATTTAAGCTATCATTAATTTTATCAGGAGACATCTTAAAATTTTCTATATTTCCCGATATATATTTTTTTGAAATTAAACTATTATCTGGATTATTATCAAAACTAGAAATAAATAATATATTATTACTTTTAATTTCTTCTAAATTATGCATATATTTTGTATTTACATCTAAATTATTTTCAGTATTGTAATTAAAAATATCATCTAATAGATTTTTATAGCCGATTTCTATCTCATCATAATTTATATATGTTAGAGTACAATTATCTAAATACCCAGAAATATTTGAAACAACTTCATATTTTATTAAATTTTTTTGTCTTCTATCATCACTTGAAACATCTTTATTTGTAATAAATTCTGTAATTGGTAATATTTTTATAGAATCAATAGATGATTTTGTTAATTGTGTATCAACATCAAATGTTTTAATACTATCAATTGTATCGCCCCAAAATTCAATTCTTACAGGCTCGTTAAGATAGGTCGGAAAAATATCTATAATTCCGCCACGCACAGCAAATTGGCTTGTTCCGTCAACCTGGTCATAACGGGTATATCCTGCAAAAACAAGCTTTTTTTCAAGCTCTGCTATATTGATCTCATCGTTAACGCTGATTTTAAACGTTCTTTTTTCAAGTTCCTCAGGCGGCATAGTATATTGGCATGCAGCTGCCGCCGACATAACAACAGCCGAATAATCGCCCTGAAGTATACGTGACAAAACACCCAGCCTGATATGCTCAAAATCCCTGCTCACACCTGCAACCTCAACAAAAGTCATCTCTCTTGTCGGGTAAAGCAAAACTCCGTCTTGAAGTTCGCTCAAGCACTCCTGCACCTTAACGGCAGTTGCCTCGTCGGGTGTAATAATAAATGATTTTTCACCCTTTTGGCAAAGCGAATGAGCAACAAAGCACTTAGAAACATCAGAAAGACCTATAACCCCAACGGGAGCATTATCGGCATTAACACTTTCGCTGAGGTTTATAAATTCCTTGCTTTTATTAAATTCATTAGAAAAACAGGACAATGCTTATCACCTTATCCTTTCAATATATCATTATATTATGAGTTATACTTATTCATAGCCTCATCTATTTTTCCCGAAACTATTAATCTGACAGCGGCAGTTGCATGCTCAAGTGCCGATTTTAAATCAGCCTCCTGTTCCTTTGGAAATCTTCCCAAAACCCAAGCTGCCAAGTCGTATTCCGGATTTGGCTTTTTGCCTACTCCGACCTTAACTCTCGGAAAATTCTCACTGCCTAAATGAGCAATAATGCTCTTTATTCCGTTATGGCCACCCGCAGAGCCTTTGCGCCTAATTCTTGTTTTGCCGACATCAAGTGAAATATCGTCATATACAACAATAACGTTTTCAGCCGGAACTTTATAATACTTTGCCGCCTCGCCGATAGCCTCACCGCTTGCATTCATCATAGTTTGAGGCTTCATAACAAGGCATTTTTTACCCTCAACAGTCATATCTGCGCAAAGAGCGTGATGCTTTAATTTTTTTATATCCACACCCTCCTCAATAGACAACAAATCCATTGAAAGAAAGCCGGCATTATGACGTGTCATTTCATATTTAGCACCGGGATTTCCAAGACCTGCAATAATAAAATCATATTTACCCGAGCCAAATTCTTTCTTTCTAAAAAACATATAATTCCCTCGTATGCGCCGCAACTGCAAATACGGCAAAAGAGCGTACATAATAAATATATGTACGCTCCGACGTTTTAATTTTTAATCTTCTGTCTTTTCAAACTCAGAGAATTCTCTCTCCTCGTCCGGCTTTTCATAATTATACATATTTTCATCTTTAACGTGCTTTGCAATATACTCGTCACGGTCAAAGAGTTCATCTGCCTTAACCTTCCAAGCCTTAGCAGCGGCAATAGTCTTATCAAAGAGTTCGTTTGCCGATTCAGGATGCTGCATCTCTGTTGAATATGCACCCGTTTCTGCAACCATCTTGCTGATAGCGCCCGGATTATCAAGAACAGGGCAAGGACGAAGCATATTGTTTGAGAAAGGCTGATTACGCTTGTAAGCCATAAACAACGGACTTTGCAACGCTTCAAGAACAGAATGTTCTTTAATATTAACATTAGAATAGTGAACGAAAGCGCAAGGCTCACAGTCACCGTTTGAATTGATATGGAAATAATGGCGACCGCCTGCGATACAACCTTGAACATACTCGCCGTCGTTCCAGAAATCAAGAGCAAAAATAGACTTGGTATGGCGCCACTCGTGCATCTTCTTATACATTAAAGCACGCTGCTCAGGAGAAACCATAAGATCTGTTACAGCACCGTTGCCTGTCGGCATATATGTAAAGAACCAAGCAAATTTAACGCCACGCTCAATAAGCCAATCCATATATTCGTCAGATGCAAGCACATCTGTATTTTTGCTTGTGTAGCAAAGGGAAGCGCCGAAAGGAACACCCCTGTCTTTAAGCCTTTGCATAGCGGCAGTACACTTTTT